>VAPA010674507.1_pt1 | contig 22473 bp, 19 predicted proteins | sample 3395041 | NCBI WGS metagenome assembly VAPA01 (sample SAMN08290432, study PRJNA428436) | hydrothermal vent metagenome | isolation source: Deep-sea hydrothermal vent chimney | place: Indian Ocean: Southwest Indian Ridge | depth 1973 m m
TAAAAGGTACGCCGGGGATAACAGGCTTATCGGGTCCAAGAGTTCACATCGACGACCCGGTTTGGCACCTCGATGTCGACTCATCGCATCCTGGGGCTGAAATTGGTCCCAAGGGTTGGGCTGTTCGCCCATTAAAGCGGTACGAGAGTTGGGTTCAGAACGTCGTGAGACAGTTCGGTCCCTATCTGTTGTGGGCGTTGGAGACTTGAGGGAAGCTGTCCCTAGTACGAGAGGACCGGGATGGACGAACCTCTGGTGTGTGGGTTGTTCTGCCAAGAGCAGCGCCCAGTAGCTATGTTCGGAAAGGATAACCGCTGAATGCATCTAAGCGGGAAGCCTCTCCCGAGATTAAGTCTCCCTTCCCGAGCAATCGGGACTAAAGGGCTGTGGAAGACTACCACGTTGATAGGCTGGGTGTGTAAGTTCGGTGACGGATTTAGCTAACCAGTACTAATAGCCCGTGAGCCTTGACCCATCCTTTTCTGATACCAATTAGTTTTTAACTGCCAGCATAATAAATATTCTGTATTAAACGGAAACTACCAGTAATATGATCAAAAAAAATCGGGCGCACTTGTATGTGGGCTTTTTTTATGATATAAGAATATAGACATGCTTTTGGAAATACCATCCCTTAAAAAGTCAAACCTTGTTTTATTTGAAAAAAATTGAAACTAATGCTAGAATATAAAATTTGATGAAATAAATGGTATTAATGGACGAATGAGAGAGAAATACGTTTTTAATGAAATCATAGATGTCGGCAAGAGACGCGGCGTTCTTACCTATGATGAAATCAATGAAGCATTACCCTCCGAGTTTTTTACTCCTGACGAAATAGAAGACCTAATGGATCTTCTCCACGACATGGGAGTCCGTGTTGTTGACTACGAAGAAAAAGCAACGGTTGAGGAAGAGAAGGGGGAGGCGCCGGGATACGAAAAAACAGAAGACCTGGTACAGGCATATTTTCATTCTATGGGCGATATCTCCATCCTGACCAAGGATGAAGAGGTTGAGCTGGCAAAGAAACTGGATGAGGGCAAGGAGATTATCAGGAAGATCCTTTACACTCTTCCCGTGACAAAAAAGATAGAGAAGAGCCTGGATTCGGAAGATGAAGTTGTTGAAGAAGAAGAGAGAGTTGATGAAACAACCAAGATAGTCCTTGGGAAGCTCCAGAAGTTTGTTAGAGAAGTGAGATCGTTCAATAAGAAAGTGGCTCCATACGGAGAGAACCTTACGTTATTAAGAAAACTGATCAGAGAGGAAAAGAAGAAAAAAAGAGTCAGGCTGGAGAAAGTTGCCGATATGGAAGAACTTGCCCGGCAGACTCAAAAGGCCTTTAAGTCTATAGAAACTGTTGTAGGTGTCAAAATAGACCAGCTGTTAGCAATTTGGGACAGGATCTTCAAGGTTCAGGCATTTGTCAGTGAGGCCAAGAATGAACTGATAACCCGTAATTTGAGGCTGGTGGTTAATATAGCAAAGAACTATGTCGGAAGAGGACTGCCTCTGCTTGACCTTATTCAGGAAGGCAATATCGGTCTCATGAAAGCTGTTGACAAGTTCAGGCATGAAAAGGGCTTTAAATTTAGTACATACGCGACATGGTGGATAAGACAGGCTATTACAAGGGCTCTTATAGACCAGACAAAGACGATAAGGGTCCCTGTTCATATGATGGAGTTCTATAATAGAGTTACAAAGGCCTCAAGGGAACTTACACAGGTCCTTGGCAGGGAACCCACTGATGAAGAAATAGCTTCAAAACTTAATGTTACTGCCAAGAAAGTTGAGGAAGTGTACAGGGCTATCCAGGACCCGATAGCTTTGCAAACGCCTGTCGGTGATGAGGATACGGAGCTGGAGGATTTTATAGGCGACAAAAACAGCCCGTCTCCTTATAACAATGCGGAGGACAAGGAAGTATCAGGATACATTCAAAAGGTGCTTGGGACGCTCACTCCCAAAGAGGAGAAAGTCATCAGAATGAGGTTTGGAATAGGTGTGGACAGGGATCACACACTTGAGGAAGTAGGAAGGCATCTCCTGATAACCAGAGAAAGAGTAAGGCAGATCGAGGCCAAGGCTTTAAGAAAGTTGAAGCATCCAAGCAGGCTCAGAGCCCTCAAGACCCTGGTCAGCACATAAGAACGATACACGAAGGACGAGGGATGAAGGACGATCGTCTCTCGTCCCTCATCCCTCTTTTTATCGTTTTATTTCTGTCCCCAGGTGCCGCCTATTGTAATTTCCTGTTCATGCTGCAGTATGACAGCCGAAGCGGTTTTTTGCCGGACTGCAAAGATCTGTATTGTGCCAATGATCCTTTCTTCAGGAGCCAGATAAAGGGCAGAGAACGTATCTCCGACTTCAATCCCGTCTTCCTGTCCCTTGTCGACGTATACTATTTCACGCTCTCCCACAAGTGTGTTGTTCATGTAGGATTCAACGATATAACCTTCAATGTCAGGATTTCTTGGAAACTCCGGTACAACAGGTGATTCTATTTCGGTGTACCGGATCAGACCGTCACCTACAAGTATAAACTCTTCAAAGGAAGTAATTATCATTGCTTTTGGCACATCCAGGTTTTCACCGTCCATGCCCACTACTTCCAATATGCCCGCAACCCTTATCTGATATCCAAGCGATTTCCACCATTTCTTGGGGTGCATGACCTTCTTGACCTTTCTGATAACATAAAATTTATCGCCTACTATGGCACCACCATCTGATTCTAAATATACAAGGTCACCTTCACCCAGAATGGTTCTGTCTCCTGGAGAAGATATAATTTTGCCTGTAGGAGAGTATTTTTTTTCGATCCATCCGCTGGCAATATACAGGTCTCTGTTAACAATATACTTTTTGGGTTTTTCCTCAGGCATCTCAATTATGGGTGCTTCAAGGGGAGCAGTCAGAACCCGCACTTCTTCATCACTGGAAAGCATCCGCATTAACTCTTCTTTTGAGGGGATCCTTATTCTATCTCCGGGATAAATAAGATCGGGATTTTCGATCTGAGGGTTGACTTTCCACAGTTTGGGCCAAAGGAAAGAGTCCTGCAGTTTAGAGCCGGATATGTCCCACAGAGTATCGCCCTTAACAACTGTGTAGTACTCAGACTCGGTTTCCTGTGCTCCGGCTGATACACTAAAAAGCAGAAGCAAAGTAATAATCAATAAATAGAGTGCTTTTTTCATTCTGTTCCTCCTGTAATTCGCCCCGGCGAATCCGCTGAGGCGGAAAAACCGCTTATGACTAAAATATCCTACTAATTGGTTTCTGTCAAGTATTTTACGAGTCGCAAGCCCGTGTTGAATCTCTATGTTATATAGCTGGCATTAATTTTTACGTATTTCTCCGTAAGGTCACATGTAAGCACTTTAGCTGTTCCTTTTCCAATTCCCAGATCTACGGTAATAATGATCTCTTTGGGTGAAAGCAGGTTTTTCGGAATTTTATTCACCCCTGTGCCCCTGCGGACAAGGGTTGTATTATTAATGCGAATACTGATCTTCTGCTCGGCTATCTTAATTCCGGAATAACCGACAGCCGCTATGATCCGGCCCCAGTTTGGCTCCTGTCCGTATATGGCAGTTTTTACGAGAGTTGAACCGGCTATGGATTTGGCGGCCTTTTCAGCGTCAGAATCAGTACGGGCACCTTTTACAATTATTTCAACAAGCTTTGAGGCGCCTTCGGCGTCTTCTGCTATCATTCGAGAGAGATTGAGTGTAACATCAGAAAGGGCTCTTTCGAATTTCCCGAATGCCGGTGAGTTTTTTGTGACCGGCCTGTTTTTCAGTACACCGTTTGCCATTATCAGCGCCATATCATTAGTGCTCATGTCTCCGTCAATGGTTAATTTATTGAATGAGCTGTCTACAGCCTTTCTAAGAGCTGAGTCAAGTGCGACCGGACTTACAGCAAGGTCGGTAAACAGAAAGCACAGCATTGTGGCCATGTTCGGGGCTATCATGCCGGCGCCTTTGGCAATACCGGCGATAGTAGCTTCCCTCCCGGCGATATTTATTTTGTTTGAGTATATCTTTGGAAAGGTATCTGTCGTCAGTATAGCGGAGGCGGCTTCTCCAATTGAACGGGGCGAAAGTCTGCCAGCCAGCTCTGGGATTGCTTTTTTGATCTTCGGCATGGGAAGAGGGCAGCCTATTACGCCTGTGGATGCTACATATATCAGGCCGGGATCGACACCAAGCGCCTCTGCTGTCCTGCCTGCCATTTTTTCAGCGTCTTTAAGCCCCTGCCTGCCTGTGGCTGCGTTGGCATTGCCGCTGTTAATTATTATCGCTTGGCCTTTGTTTGACCTGATGCGTTTGATGTCAAGCTTTAAAGGAGCCGCCTTGATCCTGTTGGATGTGAAGACCCCTTTTATTACGGCTGTGTTTTCAGAACAGATCAGCGCGAGGTCTTTTTCCCGGGATTTTTTTATGCCCGCTGATATACCGGAAAATTTGAAACCCGGGACGGTTATTGGAGATTGACGATTGACGCTTGAGGATTGACGCGTAGGCTTCGCACGAGGCGAGCGATTGGCAATTGACGATTTATTATTACGCATTCTCAGAATCAGGGGCAGGATGAAATACTTGTCAATCCGGCTGTTTCATCCAGACCATACATGATATTCATATTATGTACAGCCTGACCTGAAGCTCCTTTTAACAAATTATCGATTACACTCACTATTATAAGCGTTTGCGTATCGTTGCCGTGTGTGTCCATGAACAGTGAAAGATCGCAATAATTGCTTCCCAGCACCGATTTTGTAGTCGGATATTCTCCGCTTTTCAAAATTCTTACAAACGGTTCTTCTGCATAGAACTCCCTGTACTTTTTCTGTATGTCTGAGAGTTTTATTTTTTTCTTTGCACTGACGTAAATAGTGCTGAGTATTCCGCGGTCCATAGGGATAAGATGGGGTGTAAAAACAATATTTATATTTTTCTTCAGCAATGAACTTAATTCCTGCTCTATTTCAGGAGTATGGCGGTGCGTTGTAATAGAGTATGCTTTTACAGACTGGCTTGCTTCAGAGAACATCAGGGGCAGAGAGGGACTTCTGCCGGCACCTGAAACCCCGGATTTTGAATCTACAATAATCGAGTTTGTGTCCAGATTACGGTTGCCCATGACAGGCGCGAGAGCCAGAATGGCGCTTGTGGGATAACAACCCGGATTAGCCACTATTGACGCATGCTTAATCTTATCTCTGTAAAGCTCGGGAAGGCCGTATACGGACTTTTTTAGCAGGGCGGGGTACATATGCCTGGTCTGGTACCACCGTTTGTATACTGCCGCGCTTTTCAGCCTGAAGTCGGCGGAAAGGTCTATTGTTTTTTTCCCGGATTTGTAAATATAAGAGACAGCGTCCTGAGACGCCTTATGAGGAAGACAGAGAAAGAACAGGTCGGCCTTCTTTATGACTTTACTCGGTTTGAAAGGCTCAAACTTCAGTCCATATCCCTTTAAATTTGGAAATAGAACGGATATGTCTTTGCCGGCGGAACGTTCGGATGTTACAGCGGTTATCTTCACGTCAGGATGCTGTTTGAGCAGTCTAAGAAGCTCACCGCCAGTGTAACCGCTTCCGCCTATGATAGCTACCTTGATCATAATATCAGAACCCAGAGCACAGAACACAGAGAACAGATACTAATTCCAAACATGTTCTGTAGCTGATTTTGTAATTCTTCCAATGACAATTATACAAAATTAGTAAGGTTTTAGACAGGAAATTATTTTGATCTTTGAGCTGTGGAGTCTGTGTTCCGGCCGGAATGTCTCAGTCTGGGCTCTGTGATCTGTGTTCTTTGCTCTGAAGATTATCTCTTCGAGAACTGGAAGCGTTTTCTGGCGCCCTTCTGGCCGTACTTTTTTCTTTCCTTGGCCCTGGGGTCTCTTGTCATAAGCCCGTCTTTTTTGAGTTTCTCTCTGAAGTCAGGGTTGAGCAGAACCAGTGCCCTCGCAATACCATGTCGTATGGCGCCTGCCTGGCCTGAAATGCCTCCGCCGTGAACTTTGACCGTGACGTCATACTTGCCGGTGACCGCGACTGAATCCAAAGGCTGCTTGACTATCATCTTCATGGTCTCAGACGGAAAGTATTTGTTTAGGGGCCGTTTATTTATGTTGATTTTGCCTTTTCCAGGCTTTAATATTACTCTCGCTATTGAAGTCTTTCTTCTTCCGGTTCCGCCGTATTGAATTTCAGTAGTTTCCAAGGCTGCTCCTTTATGCCGGTTTCATCAGTTCAGGTTGCTGAGACTGATGGGGATGCTCTGACCCGCTGTAAACTTTTAATTTTTTTAATTGAACTCTGCCAAGTTTATTTTTTGGAAGCATTCCGTGTACAGCTGACATTATCAATTGTTCAGGTTTATCTTCCATAATCTCTTTGGCTGTTTTCTTCTTGATTCCGCCCGGATACCCGGAGTGGTGATAGTAAGTTTTATCCTGGAGCTTGTTGCCGGTGAGACGAACTTTATCGGCATTTATAACAACAACAAAATCACCTGTGTCTACATTAGGAGTGTAAATTGTTTTTGTTTTGCCTTTGAGTATTGATGCCACTCTTGAGGCAAGCCTGCCGAGCACCTGGCCGTCAGCGTCTACGAGATGCCATTTCCTGATAATATCTGCTTTCTTCGCGAGAATGGTTTTCATTTTGTACCTTCCAGTATATTATTGCTACAGTATAAGGATAAAATAATACTCTAAACTGGTATGTTTTGTCAATTTGTACCGTGAGATAACAAAGCCCGTATTTTACGTGATGAACCCGGGGAAAAACTTTATATACAGCTGATTGGCGGAATGTCTGTACGGAGGGACTATGTTCTGTCAGCCGGACGACAGGATATCTTTGTCCAGAATTGTTCGTCGAGTTCGTTAATATATCCTTTCAGGGGATAGTTTTTGCCGCATTCCATGCAGCTTAAATGAACGCTTTTTCAGCCCATTACCAACTTAAGCTTACCAGAGCACTCTTTGCATTTTATATCGTCATTAAGTAACATATGCGCACCAGCTAATATAATACTATTATTATATATTAAATTGATTGAAAAGTGAAGATCCTGTCAGTGGAATTGATTCTCTTAATAGTAATAATTTTGATCAGTTGCAGTTAACTGTGAGTATTAGATTTAACAACCTTTGGACAAGACCTTGATTTTTTTTAATAATTTGTTAATACTTATGTTCTATATTTTACACAGGGGTACAAATTTCAGAGTATGAAAACCCTTTGATATTAAGTGGATTGAAGCCTCGGGCAGACAAAATTCCAGCAATTAAATTTGCTGTCCAATGGGAGCGGGTATTCCGGGATATATTGTTGGGGTATTTGGATATTAGATGTTAAAAAAGACAGCAATCATTAGCGGGGCGACCAGAGGGATAGGCAGGGCTATTGCCGTTAAACTTGCCGGAGAGGGCGCGGATATAAGTTTCAATTACAAAAAAAATAATAAAGAAGCAGAAATTCTGGAGGCGGAAATAAGGGAACTGAATGTTGGTGTCAAGTCTTATCAGGTCGATATTAAAGACTATGATGCCGTGAAATCATGGGTTGATAATACCAGGGAATCATTCGGCGGAATAGACATAGTCATTAATAATGCAGGTGTAACCAGGGACAAAGCGCTTGCTCTAATGGATCCGGATGACTGGCATGAAGTTATCAATACTAATCTGGACGGGACGTTCAACCTCACAAGAGCGGCGATCATATCGCTCATCAAACAGAAAAGCGGGGTAATTGTGAATATATCTTCGGTAAGTGGGATCACAGGCCTGCCCAGGCAGACCAATTATTCAGCATCCAAAGCCGGTATGATCGGATTTACCAGGTCCCTTGCCAAAGAGGTTGCATCCTATAGTATCAGGGTCAACGCGGTTGCGCCCGGTTTTATAGAGACTGATATGGTTAGTGGATTAAATGAAAATCATAAAAACAGGATAATGGAGCAGATACCTTTAAGCAGACTCGGGAAGCCGGAAGAAGTGGCTGACCTGGTGAAATTTCTGGTCAGCGAAGACGCACGGTACATGACAGGCCAGACTCTTGTCATAGACGGCGGACTGGCGATAACTTAATACCGCAGGATTATGAGCAAAAGAAGGAAAAATAAAAGAATAGTTGTTACAGGTTTAGGTGTTATCGCACCTAACGGCATAGGCAAAGAGCAGTTCTGGCTTGCCTTGAAAGAGGGGCGGTCCGGTATTAAACCTATCAGCCGTTTTGATACAAGCGAATATAAATGCAAACTGGCAGGTGAGATTTACGGCTTTAAACCAACGTATTTTCTCGGCTCAAAAGGATTGAGAAGCCTTGACAGGACAACGAGACTTTTGTGTTCTGCCGCCAAGCTGGCGATAGATGATGCTGATCTAACTATAGACTATAAGAATACCGATGATATCGGTGTCTGCACCGGCACAACCCTGTCCGCGATATGGAACTTTTCCGAGTTTGAAAAGGGGGCAATAATTGACGGGCCTCTTTTTACCGACGCTTCACTTTTTCCGGGAACAGTGATAAATGCCGCGTCAAGCCAGGTTTCCATTCGTTTTAATATACAGGGTTTTAATACGACCATTTCAACTGGTTACAGTTCAAGTATAGACGCGTTAAAGTATGCAATTGATTTTATCAGGCTTGGCCGTGTAAAGGCAGTCCTCGTAGGCGGAGTAGAGAGCCTTTCACTGGCAAATTATATCGGGTTTTATAATCTGGGCTTTTCTGCCGGCATAAACGGAGAAGAAATATCATGTCCTTTTGACAGCAGACGAAACGGTATTGTCATTAGCGAGGGCGCCGCTGTTATCATGATAGAGGATGAGGATTACGCAAGGCAGAGAAATGCCAATATCTATGCCGAGGTTAATGGTATTGGTAATGTATTTGATGCTTTCAGAATGGGCAGATATGATCCTGAAGCAAGCGGTTTAAAGAATAGCATGAAGGATGCTGTCAGAAATTCTGAATTAAGCATTGAAGACATAGATTATATCAGTGCTTCGGCTAATTCTGTTCCTGAACAGGATATGCTGGAGACAAAAGTAATAAAAAGTGTTTTCGGCAGGTATGCGTATAATATTCCGGTCAGCGCGATCAAGTCTATGATAGGCGAGCCGTTCAGCGCGGCCGGCCTGTTTCAGATAGCCGCGTCGATCGGCAGTATGTATCAGGGTTTTATACCGCCGACGATCAATTACGAAGTTAGAGACAAAAACTGCGACCTCGATTATGTGGCGAATAAGTCAAGGAAGGCAAGGATCAGAAATGTGCTGGTAAATAATTTCGGGCCCGGCGGAAGTAATGCGGCTTTTGTTTTATCAAAATGGAATTAAAGAGGAGGTTGAATGAGCGACAGTTTTGAAGATGAAATGAGAGAAATGGTATCAGACATCACAGAAGTTCCTATTGATAAACTTGTTCCTGAAGCGGACTTTATTAATGACCTGGATGTGGATTCGTTAAAGGCAATTGAGATAGTTGCGGCTGTTGAAAAAAAGTACAGGGTTGTTATTCCTGAGCAGGATATCCCAAAGCTCAGAAACCTTTCTGAAATAACCAGCTATGTTAATGACCTTAGACAGAGTTGATCAGTGAATTTAGGAAAAGAACAGATCAAGGCTATTCTGCCTCAGCGGGAGCCGTTCCTGTTCATTGATGAGGTTATCGAGGTTGACGGCACTGACAGAGTTGTTGCGGTTCTGCATATAAACGGCAGTGAAAATTATTTTGAAGGGCATTTCCCGGGTAAGCCTGTTATGCCGGGTGTCTTGATCATAGAAGCAATGGCTCAGGCATCTATTATTCTATATTCAGTATGCAAACCGGATATTGCAGGGGCCCGGCCGGATTATTATTTAGGTAAGGTTAAGTCTGAATTCCTTTCCCCTGTCCTTCCCGGGGACAAACTTATTATAGAGGCGAGTGCCGTGAAGATAGTGGATAATGCCGGTGTTGTTGATGCCGTGGCTCGGGTCGGCGACCGGATCGCTGCTAAAGCAAACCTGGTTTTCGGGGTCTCTCCCCGTTAGATTTCCAGCCGATTAGTCCCGCCTGATGGATAATAACGTGAGAATTGCAATATAATATCAGGATATATGAAAAACAGAAGGGTGGTTGTAACAGGCTTGGGAGTTGTCTCATCCGTCGGGATAGGCAAGGATGAGTTCTGGAAATCCATAATTAATGGCAAATCCGGAATAAGTAAGGTTTCTTCATTCGACACTGCAGGATTGAGATGCCATAATGCCGGTGAAATAAGGAATTTTAATCCTGAAGATTTCATACCTAAAAGAAAGATCCAGTTTTTGGGCCGCACGTCTCAGTTGGCCATTGCTTCAGCCTCTCTTGCGTTTAAAGATGCAGGACTGTCTTCCAGAGAAATATCGAAAAACAGAGCAGGTGTTTTTATCGGGACAACCATGGGTGAAAAGCCGCTTGCTGAGTCTATTGATGTTTGGGTAAAGGAAGGAGCGTCTAATATAAGCAAGATAAAAATACTTCAGTCTTCAGCAAATAATATCCCGGCTAATATTGCAATGCATTTTAAGTTTCAGGGGCCTAATTACCTGATCCCGACTGCATGTGCTGCCGGCAATTACGCAATTGGATATGGATTTGATTTCATCAGGAGGGGACACCTGGATTATGCTATTGCGGGTGGAGCCGACGCGTTCTCGGAACTTGCTTTTATTGGTTTCCATCGCATCTACGCAATGGCTAAGGAAAAGTGCCAGCCGTTTGACAAGAACAGAAAAGGAATGATGGTTGGTGAAGGGGCGGGGATTCTTCTTCTTGAGTCATTAGAGTCTGCTTTGGAAAGAGATGCAACTATCTATGCCGAGATTGTCGGCTATGGGCTAAGCTGTGACGCATTCCACATGACAGCATCACAAGTTGGCGGAATTGAGAAGGCAGTGCGAAAAGCCTTGAAAGAATCCGATATTACTTATAAAGATGTTGATTATATCTGCGCTCACGGCACTGGCACTCAGAGTAATGACAAAACAGAATGCGAGGTAATTAAAAGAGTCTTCAATGGAAATCACAGAGCTGTGGCTGTTAGCTCAATCAAATCAATGCTCGGCCACCCTATGGGCGCGGCATCAGCTATCGAGGCGTTGACATGCTCTCTGGTGGTCAAAGAGAATATCATTCCTCCCACAATTAATTTTGAAACTCCTGATCCACAGTGTGACATAGATTGTGTTCCAAACAAGGCAAGAAGGAAGAGAGTCAATATTGCATTGAATAACGGCTTTGCCTTTGGCGGGAATAACTCCTGTCTGGTAATTAAAAAATACTCTTAGATATCTATGAATAAACCAAAAACATTTTTCATAACCGGTATTACAGGACTGGTTGGTTCTTACCTGCTGAAGCTGCTGTTGGAGGATGGGCATAAAGTCTATGCGCTGGCCAGGAAAAAAGATAATAAAACAGCGAGAGAGCGAGTACTGGGAATTCTCAATTTCTGGGATAAAGATGTTGCTGCTGAAAAATCTCACAATCTGAACGTATTAGACGGGGACATAACAGACAGGAATTTTGGCTTGGACAAACAGACAATAGATTTGCTTATAGATGAAGTGGAGGAGATATTTCACAGTGCAGCAGTAACCCAGTATAATTGGCCGTTGGACAAAATCAGAAAAGTTAATGTTGAAGGAACTGAACATATATTGGATTTAGCTGTTGTATTCAGGGATCAGGGCAAATTAAGAAAGGTAAATCATTTAAGTACTGCATATGTCTGCGGTGATTATAAAGGTGTTTTTAAAGAAAACGATTTAGATTTGGGACAGGGGTTTCAGACAACTTATCTTCAAAGCAAATTTGAGGCTGAGAAAGTAGTTGAGAAATTTCGTGAGGCTGGATTATGGATTGATATATTCAGGCCGCCACTAGTAATAGGAGAATCGTTTTCCGGTAAAACAGTTACATTTCAACAAAGTGTCTATCAATTGCTTCATATGCTGAGTTTGGAAATATTTGATATACTTCCCGGAGAGAAATTAGAGCTGAATATTGAATTTGTAGATGAACTTTGCAATGCGATATTATCAATTTCTTCTCAAACCGCCTTGAAGAACATAAACTATCATCCCTTTCGCGTTGAATCCGTGCCACTAAATCTAATTGTAGACATTTTGAGTAAATTTACCGGGTTTAAAAAAACTGAACTAAGTTCTAATCGTGATTTCATGGAAAGCAATCCTACACCTGCCCAGAAAATGCTTTTACAAAATAATTTACTTCTATTCAATGAGGATGTAAGGCTTGATTCTCAGAAAACCAACAGCAATTTAAAACAATATAGTTTTGAATTTTCAAAAATGGACAGGAGTTTGTTTTTGAAACTTTTAGAATATTGTGCAAAGGCAGGTTTTTTAAAAAAAGATCATGAATCAGTTTCTTATTAATAAAAAAGCAAAGTCTAAGGGCTTAGCAAAGGATGAATACGATGCAATAATCATTGGTGCAGGCATAGGAGGGCTTACGTGCGGATGTTATTTGGCCAAAGCGGGGATGAAGGTTTTAATTGTGGAACAGCACAATAAAGTTGGGGGATACCTAACTTCTTTTTCTCGTGGCAAATTTACTTTTGAAGCTGGGGCATTTGAAGACTTAAGAGAAGACAGCATTTTTGGGCAGATCATTCAGGAATTAGAAATTTATAATAAAGTGAAAATTGTCAGATCTGATCCCAATATAATTATTATTACTCCGGATTATAAAATTAAGGTTAGGACAAATTTGGATGCTACCATCGAAGAATTACAGGAATATTTTCCACATCAGGCGGACGAAATAAGGAATTTTTTTTATTTCATAGATAATTATAACCTCATTTCTTTATATTCAAAGTGCAGAAACAAAACGTTTGATGATCTTTTAAGTGAGTATTTTAGTGATGATAGATTGAAATCGATATTTAGAATTATGTCTTCTCAGATAGGTGTAATTTCTTCTAAAGTAGCTGCATTATCTGTGTGTACTTATTTTAAGACTTTTATTATTAATGGGGGATATTATCCTTTGGGGGGCTTGCAAATATTTTCTAACGCGTTTGCAGAGCGATTTAAGGAATTTGGAGGGGAAATATTATTATCTAGCGCTGTAGAAAAAATAGTAGTTGAGAATGGAAAAACTAAAGGCATTATTTTAAAAGAAGATGATTATATCCCAGGCAAATATGTAGTTTCCAATGCAGATGCGACAGCAACTTTTTTAAATTTAGTTGGTGAAAAACATTTATCGCATGACTTTGTTTCCAATTTGAAAAGTTTAACGCCCTCGATATCGAGCTTTATAGTATATCTCGGAATCAATAAAGTTTTGAGGGATGAATTTGGCCCGGTGCATGAGCTATGGGATATTCCCACCTATGAAATAGATGACCCATGGATGAAAAACAGGTTGGAAATAAATTTTTCAAATATTTATCTTTATTGTTATCTCCCCAGTTTTATTGACTCCTCAATGGCGCCGCCAAATTGCGAAAGTATAGCCATAGGAATTTTCACTCCTTATTTTACGAGACAATATTGGGATCAATACAGAAATATATTTATGGAGCAATGTATTGAAAGGATAAGTAAAGTTATTCCACAAATTAGAGGAAGTATTGTAAAAAAAGTAACGGCTATTCCTCAGACTTTAAATAGGTATACTAAAAACAGGAGTGGTGCTTTCAAAGGCTGGGCTCCTCTGTTATCGCAAATAAATTCACTATCTATTTCATCAAAAACACCAATAGAGAACCTTTATTTGGCAGGGCATTGGGTCCATTCTGCCTTAGGAGAAACTGGTGTGCCTCAGGCTGCCCATACTGGACAACGAGTTGCAAGTTCAATTATTAAGAGGAAGGGATAAGATGAGCAATTATTCTCTTACCTTGTTGTCAGCTTTCTCATTTAATTTAATAATAGGTTTATTTGTATTATTTAAGAAAAGAGGCGACCCTACAGCTCAATCATTCTTTTTACTGATCTTAATGCTTACCTTTTGGCTTCTAGGTTGTTATGGCGAGTCTATTGCCAGTTCCAAAAAATCTGCTTTACTATGGGATAAGTTAATATACACCGGTGTTTCTTTGTATCCATTTATGTATTTCAATTTTCTCTATTCTGTACTCGATATCAAAAAGAATAAGAAAGTTTTAATCATTTTGGGCTTAATTTCTGCGGTTTTCTTGACATTAAACTTTTCTCCATTTAGATATTATTTTGTTAAAGACGTAGACAAAGTATTTACTTTTAGATACATTGCCGTTCCAAATATTTTTTGGTATGCACTGGTATCCCTGGTCACATTAACATCTGTATTCGGAATCATTATGAAGTATAACCTTTATCGTAAATCTACTGGCTACCGGAAAAATCAATTAAAGTATTTGCTTGTTGCTTTTATGATATTGACTTCAGGCGGTGGTATGTATTTTTTACTTCCTCTTTCAATTAAGGTTCCGCCAATTGATGCGGCTTTTGTTGTGATGTTTAGTGTGATTATAGCATCTACAATACTTCGATATCGTCTCATGGACATACGTCTCATATTTAAAAAAACCATGGCATATTCTCTTTCGGCAGGTTTACTTATGGGATTTTTTGTCGTACTTGTCCTTGCGGTAACAAATTTCCTTTCGGGCGTTACTGAGGTGGATTCATTAAAAATCAGTATCATTGCGGCTTTTGTAATTGCATTGCTTTTTAACCCTTTAAGAAACAAAATCCAGGTTCTTGTTGACAAATTATTTTATAAAAAAACATACGATTATTATTCAATAATCCGTAAGGTCAGCCATGACTTGGCATCAATGTTTGACATTAAGAAAATATACGGGTTTGTTTGTTACACGATATTATCCACTTTGGGACTTAATTGCATTTATTTCCTTTCTGCTGGATCCGGGGGCAATTATAAGGTTCTTTACTTCAGGACATTTGAAAAGACTAAGGATAAAAGTGATAAGGCAGATAAACAAAAGGATGAAAGAACACTTGACAGCGTCGAGAAGCTCGAACTGAACAAGAATTCATGGATAGTAAAGAGCCTTGCTGTCTCAGGAGAAATCCTCATTAAGGATGAGCTGGCAAGAGAAGAAGCCAACCCTGATGAGGAGTTTATTAAAAGCGTGAAAGAAGATCTTAAACTGTTCAATGGCGAAGTTGCCGTACCAATAATTATCGACGACAAATTAGAGTCAATTATGATCCTTGGAGGAAAACGATCCGGGGATATCTTTTCAAACGAGGATGTTAACCTCCTTGATACTCTGTCATACCAGACTTCGATTGCCATAAAAAATGCGAGCCTTTATGCGGACAAGGTGCATTCCGCACGGCTTGCTTCAATCGGTATGCTGTCAGGGACATTTGCTCATGAAATACGAAACCCGCTCACATCCATAAAGACCTTTGCCCAGTTAATGCCTGAAAAATATGCTGATACAGAGTTCAGGGAATCTTTCTCAAAGATCGTTGTTAATGAAATAGAAAGAATTGACGGGCTCATCAAGGACCTGTTGAGTTTTTCCGGGAAAAAAGCTGATACTCCGGACAATCATCTGGACCTGACGGCGCTTGTAGATGAGACCCTTAATAATGTCATAAATAAGCTGGAATTGGAAAAAAGTAAAATTACTGTTGAAAAAGTTTACAAAAATGTTAAAATACATCTATTTGGCGATTCAAAGAAGTTGACTCAGGCATTTATAAACGTAATTAGCAACGGGTGTCAGGCTATGCAGGACAATGGAGTGTTAAAAGTGAACATTGTTCCGAAAGAACTGGAAGTTGATGTGACATTTACAGATACTGGTAAGGGTATAGACCCTAATGAGATGAATTCGATCTTTGACCCTTTTTATACAAAAAGGCCAATGGGTGTAGGTCTTGGACTCGCCATAAGCAAAAAGATCGTGGAAGACCACGGCGGACGGATAGGGGTGGAGAGCAAAATGTTAAAGGGAACAACTTTCACAATCTCTCTGCCTTTGCAAAACAGAGGTGATGAGTAATTTATGAAAAATAACAGGAGAGAAGATAAATGGAACTTTTAGCCTTAATTACCGGGAGAGATGATGTGATTACTCCGGAAATCAAGAAATCTCTTAAGAAATTTACAGTATATCCGTTAAAAACAGTAGAAGAATTTGAAGATCTGCATACTAATGTTTCTATCAATTTACTTCTGGTAGATACCGTATCTCATAAATTATCGACAATTGAGAAACTGATTGCCAAGCTCGATGATGATATGGTCATACTTATCTTTCCTGAAAAACCTGACAGACTGACCTTGGAAGAACTTCCGAAAAGTGTTTATGAATGTATTGATGACGCATCAGTACAGTCTATGCTCCCGGTTTTGGTTGAGCGTGCGATTGAAAGACAGAAATTGAAAAGTGAGATAAACAGACTTAAGATGTCAAGAGACGATTCCATGTACATGCAGATGCCTGTAAACAGCAAGCCTGATGTAGAGGTTATCTCTGGCCGGGAAGTACCGATGCTAAGCGGAAGGAACCTTCAGGAAAAGATCCTGGTTAATTTCGCAAAGATGCTGAATGTAAGCTTTGATACGCGTAAACTGTTCACACATTTTATGGATTGCATAATGGAGATAGCCCGCGTTAGCAAGATGTCTGTAATGCTGAAAGATAAAGACGGGTTCAGTGTTGAGACTTATTACGGCCTTGACCCTTACATCGCGGAGAACATGAAACTGAAAAGGGGCAGTGAGCTGGTAACCTGGCTTGCAAAGACAGGAAGAATAATGCAGAAGCCGGTAAATCCTGTTGATTCATCTTTGATAAATATTGCGTCTGAGATGGATTTCTTACAAAGTTCTTTCTCATTTCCCATGATACACAAGGGAAGATTAACAGGGATATTCAACATAGACAACAAGATTACTGAAGAGCCTTTTTACAGGGAGGAACTTGAGATAATCTACATGTTTTGCAATTACCTTGCCGCCGCGGTTAAGGATATTGACCTGTACCATGAGATATGGTATCAGAAGGAATTTTCAAACAATATTGTTACGAGCATGACCAGCGGCATGATCGCTATCGACAAAGACGAGATTATTACGGCCTTTAATCAGCAGGCGTCTGAAATACTTGATCTGGATTCATCCGATATTATGGGCAAAGATCTTCGAACCCTGCCGTCACCGCTTGGTGATATACTATATGATACGATGGTCGGAGGTACATTTTACAGGCGCCACGAGGTTGAGATCCATCCGGGAAACAGGCCGGTCGGGATCAACAGCTTCAGGCTTGTAGATGAAGATAAAAGCCCCAGCGGAGCGGGCATTATATTTTCAGACCTGTCAGATACTAAAAAGCTCGAAGAACAGCAGAGAAAGGCTGAAAAACTCGAGGCAGTAAACGACCTGATGGGCAAGATAGCCCATGAAGTAAGGACTCCTCTGACATCTATACAAACATATACTCAACTATTGAGTGAAAAATATGGTGATGATGAGGAGCTTCAGAGTTTTTTCTCATCAACCGTTATCCAGTCTATACATAAGCTGGATAGTTTAATTGAAAAACTTGTGATCTTCTCCAGCAAGCCGGAATATAACTTTAGCAGTGAGGATGTAAACCTTATCATTGATAAGGCTGCTGATTTAATATCAAAAAACCTCCCTGAGGGGTATAAGTTCTCAACGCAGAGTATTGATGAACCTGTTTATATTAATGCTGACAGTAAAATGCTGTCAAAGGCGCTGTCTTATATTGTCGCCAGTATTGTCGATTCTGATTCTGATGGAGCTGAAATATCTCTGAAAGCCGGGACTGCTGCGCATGAACGTCTTTCTGTAGTAATATCAATAGAATACAAACCGGCCAAGGCTTCTGCTAAAGGCGGACCGGGAGTTCTGAAGTCAATTGCTGATATAAGCACACTTGACATTGACACACTGGAAACTGAATTGAATGTCCCCATAAGTCAGAAGATCATTGAAGCGCATGACGGCACCCTGGAAGCCCGGAATGATGATGAAAAAAGTGTTTTTATAGTAAATTTGCCGGTTACGGAGATATCAGAGACTGAAGCCGTTGCCAATAAGGACATATAATGAGTACAAAAGAAAAGATCCTGATCATAGATGATGAACTCTCGCCAAGAGAGTCTATAAGAATGGTATTGCGGGACAAGTATATTGTTTCTACAGCCTCCGGAGGGCCGGAGGGCCTTGAATTTATGGCTCAGAACTCGGTAGATCTTGTTGTGCTGGACATTAAGATGCCGGGCATGGACGGCATAACTGTTCTGAAGGAGATCAAGAAAAAATATCCTATGACAGAGGTCATCTTATTGACGGCTTACGCAAGCCTTGAGTCTGCAAAAAGCGCTGTACGCCTGGGGGCGCTGGATTATCTGACAAAACCGTTTGATAAGGATGATGTTCTTGACGTCGTAAAGAAGGGGTTAGATAAGAAACGCGAAAATGATAACCTGAAGATCGAACGTGAGAATCTGTTATTCAGAAACAGGGACCTTGAGGAAGAGGTAAACAAAGCCAGGGAAAATGTCATGATGGGCTATGAAGGTACGATCCAGGCACTTATTAAAACAATAGATGCCAAGGATCATTATACATTTGACCATTCCGAGCATGTTGCAAGATTATCAGCGGCTATAGCGGATATTTACGGATTGACCAGAGAGGAAATTGAAAAGCTTGAAAATGCGGCTGCTATTCATGATATCGGCAAGATCGGGATAGAAGAAAGTATACTCAGGAAAGACGGTCCTCTTAGTGATGAAGAGCACGAGGATATGATGAAGCACCCGGAAATAGGCGCGTCGATCGTGAAGTCAGTACCATTGCTTGAAGACGCGATTCAGGTAATTCTTCACCACCACGAAAGATATGACGGTAAGGGATATCCAGCAGGACTGAAAGGTGAGGCTATTCCAATAAATGCAAGGATTGTTATAGTTGCTGATGCTGTGGATGCAATGATGCATGCCCGGCCTTATAGAGACAGCCTGCCAATGGAAAAGGTCCTGAGTGAGTTGACGCTGAATTCAGGGACACAGTTTGATCCCAGGATAGTTGATATGGTTCTGCAGGAAAAAATATATCTTAAGTAGAAAGTTAATAGTTAACTGTTTATTTTATTTCAGCCCCAATACATCTTGCATGTCATATAAGCCCGGATGCTGTTTTGAGACCCAGAGTGCGGCTTTTAATGCCCCCCGCGCAAAAGTATCCCTGCTTGATGCTTTGTGGGTTATTTCTACTCTTTCTCCAAGTCCTCCGAAAAGAACAGTATGTTCACCGACTATGTCGCCTGCGCGGACCGTCTGTATGCCGATTTCTTTAGTTGTCCTTTCGCCTATCAAACCCTTTCTGGCGTAAACTGCGGTCTCATCCAGGTTCCTGTTAAGCGCCTCAGCCAGGATCTGGGCCATTTTAACTGCCGTGCCTGAAGGGGCATCCTTTTTAAGCCTGTGATGCGATTCAATAATTTCGACGTCATAGTCGTCACCCAATACTCTTGCAACATCACCCAGAACTTTGAGCAGCAGGTTAACACCAACACTCATGTTTGGAGCAAATACGCAGGGCATTTTTTGAGCATAAAGCTGGATGGTTGAAATCTCTTCTTTGCTGAAACCAGTAGTTCCAATAACCATTGATAAACCTTTTTCAGAAGCTGTTTTAAGATGTTCAAGACTTGTTTCCGGATTGGAAAACTCAATTAGCACATCTGCTTTTTCCTTAATATCACTGATATTGTCTGAGAGTTTTACCCCCATGTTACCTGTGCCGGCGATTTCACCAAGATCGGTTCCGAGCTTGGCATGGCCGGAATATTCCAGGCCGCCTATTATATTCAGGTCTTTATTATCTCCTGCAAGTGCAATGATACGCCTGCCCATTCTTCCGGCAGCTCCGGATACTATTATATTAAGCATCATTTATCTCCTTTTCTGAAGGTGTTTCCGTTACGCTATCTTCAGATTTACCATCAAATCTATATTGTTCTGATGCCCATTTCCCCAAGTCTATAAGTTTACATCTTTCAGAACAGAAAGGTCTATCTGGATTATCCTGCCAGTCGGTCTTTTTTCTGCATATGGGGCATTTTATCTTCATCGCATAAAGTAAAATTTAAAATTAACAATGATCAATGCATTTCTGCTCCTTCTTAGGAGCAACTAATTTGGAGTAAGTCTTTTCTGTCTATATATTCAACTTCTTAATTTCCCAACCTCTCAAGTTCTGACTTCTAACTTCTCTTCGGCCTCTTACTGGCTTCAAGGATTTTTTTCCTGATTCTGACGGAATTTGGAGTTACCTCGACAAACTCGTCTTCTTTAATGAATTCAATGGCCTGCTCCAGTGTCAGCTGTTTGGGAGGGATTAATTGCAGAGACTCGTCAGAACCAGATGCCCGCATATTCGTAAGTTTCTTTTCTTTTGTAGCATTGACGTCCAGATCGCTGTCTCTGGAGTTCTCTCCAATGATCATCCCTTCATAGACCGGTGTATTCTCTTTTATAAACAGAAGACCTCGCGGCTGAAGGTGGAAGAGGGCATATGTGGTGGATTTTCCTCCCCGGTCGGAGACAAGGACGCCTGTCTGTCTTTTTGACATATGTCCGTGCCACGGCTCATACCCGTCGAACAGGTGATTGAGCAGGCCAGTCCCTCTTGTGTCAGTGAGAAACTGAGACCTGAAACCTATAAGGCCTCTTGAAGGGATCCTGAACTCGATCCTTACCCTGCCGTGTCCGTTGTTCTGCATCTTCTGCATCTTTCCCTTTCTCATTCCGATCTGCTGTGTGACTACTCCGACAAAATCTTCCGGCACATCAATAACCAGCAGTTCCATCGGCTCATGCAATGCGCCGTTAATTTCTTTGGTTATTGTCTCGGGCATCGATACTGAAAGCTCGTAACCCTCCCGTCTCATCATCTCTATTAGAATGGCAAGCTGCAGTTCGCCCCGTCCCATTACTTTAAATGAATCCGCACTGCTGAAATCTATTTTTATTGAAACGTTATAAAGAAGCTCCTTTTTAAGCCGTTCAAGCAGATTCCTCGATGTGACATATTTCCCGTCCTTGCCTGCAAACGGGGATGTGTTTACTGAAAAGACCATGGAAAGGGTAGGCTCGTCAACCTTAATTCTGGGAAGGGGTCTGGGGTTTTCAGTGTCAGTGATAGTATCGCCGATATTGATCCCTTCGATACCGGACAGTGCAACGATATCACCTATAGATACTTCCTCCGTATCTATCCGTTCCAGACCCTGAAAAGTGTTTATAGAAGTTATCTTTCTTTTTTCCAGCGTGCCATCAATATTGATTACGGCAACATTATCCCCGATCCGTATGGATCCGGAAAACACTCTTCCGATTGCGAGCCTGCCGACATAGTCGTTGTAGTCAATGTTAGTTACGAGACACTGAAGCGGCGCGTTACCATCGCCCTCAGGAGCAGGTATCGTTTCAAGGATAAGATCAAAGAGAGGCTTTAGATCGTGGGCGTCATCATTAAGGTCCAGCTGTGCTGTCCCGAGTTTGGCGTTTGTGTAGACAATTGGAAAGTCAAGCTGATCTTCAGCAGCGTCCAGGTCAATGAACAGGTCATAGACTTCATTTAGTACTTCGTCTATCCTGGCATCAGACCTGTCTATTTTATTTATGACAAGAATTGGCGGTAGTTTTGTTTCCAGAGCTTTTTTCAGGACGAATCTTGTCTGGGGCAGTGTGCCTTCTGACGCGTCAACCAGCAGCAGAACTCCATCCGCCATTTTCATTGTTCGTTCCACCTCTCCGCCGAAGTCTGCATGACCGGGAGTATCAACAATATTGATCTTCACACCGTTATATACAACGCCGGTGTTTTTCGCCATGATGGTAATTCCCTTTTCGCGTTCCAGGTCATTGCTGTCCATTACCCTCTCCTGCACTTTTTCATTGGCGCGGAATATTCCGGCCTGCTGCAGCATGCAGTCAACAAGGGTGGTCTTGCCATGGTCAACGTGGGCGATGATCGCGATATTTCTTATATCTTCTCTTTTCATCAGACGGTCATTATATACTATTTGCAGGCGGAAATACTATCAGCCAGCAGATGCTGATAGTAAACCCCGTTAGAAAAGTCCAAACTCTTTGTTCTAATGGGGTAAACCTGTCTCTTTATTGTGGGAATATTTTTTTACTGATAATATGGATTGGATCCGGTACTCCCCGGATAAGGCAGTTCGTGATATAAGGCGGGGCTAATTTATATCTGACTACCCGACGGTTATATCTCGACTGTCCCCACAAAGACTTTCTGCGCGGGACCGGTCATGTAAACATGATTGTCTTTTGCAGACCATTCGATAAGCAATCGTCCGCCTGCAAGCCGGACCGAGACCTTCCGGTCGGTAAGGCCCA
>VAPA010233864.1_pt1 | contig 22451 bp, 15 predicted proteins | sample 3395041 | NCBI WGS metagenome assembly VAPA01 (sample SAMN08290432, study PRJNA428436) | hydrothermal vent metagenome | isolation source: Deep-sea hydrothermal vent chimney | place: Indian Ocean: Southwest Indian Ridge | depth 1973 m m
AAAGCCCTGTGGTATTCCCGGAAAATAAAAAATCTCCGCCTTCTGCTGCTGGGGGTAAAAGAAAAATACAGGCGCCGCGGCGTCGACGCGTTTATGTTTATAGAAGGCCTGAAAGCTATCAAAAAGCTGGGTTATAAAAAAACCGAATTTTCCTGGATATTGGAAGACAATCTCCCTGTTCAGCGGGTAATTGAGATGGTAAACGGACAGCTGTATAAAAAATACAGGATATACGAGACAAAAATCTGAAACACAGATTATCACAGATCAAATGCAATCGCGAGTGATAATGAGCGAATATAATTAATAGTAAAATCATTACATTAGGTTTCCGAAGGGAACATTAAAAAATACAGATACCCACAGAAAACAAGCAAGAAAAAGGATTAAAAAGATTTATTTATGCGAATAATCGCCGACCTTCATGTCCATTCAGCTTACAGCAGAGCCACGAGTAAAGACATGAACATTGCCAATATGGCCCTATGGGCAAAGAAAAAAGGAATAAATCTTCTTGGGACAGGAGATTTCACTCATCCGGCTCACATGGAAAATTTAAAATCGGCCCTGAGACCGGCGGGTAACGGTCTTTATACATCATCTTTAGAACCTTCTGTTTTTTTCGTGCCAACAGCTGAGATAAGCAGTATATATACCTGCAAGGGCAAAGTAAGAAAGATCCATAACATCATTATAGCGCCAAGTATAGAAGCCGGGGAGGCTATAAACAGGGTTCTTCTTAAACACGGCAAAAACCTGTCCTCTGACGGCAGGCCTATCCTTGGTACCTCTGCAAAGGACCTGCTGAAGATAGTGCTCGATGTCTCACATGACTGTCTTTTTATCCCGGCTCACGTATGGACACCCTGGTTTTCAATTTTCGGCAGTAAATCAGGCTTTGATTCAATCGAAGAATGCTTTGATGAATACTCTGAATTCATATACGCTGTTGAGACCGGACTGTCTTCAGACCCTGAGATGAACTGGAGGCTTTCAGCTCTTGATAAAATCACACTGATATCAAATTCAGATGCCCATTCTCCTTCAAAGCTTGGCAGAGAAGCAAATGTCTTTGACTGCGGTATGGATTATCATGAAATAATTGACGCTATAAAGAAAAAAGACCCGGGGCGTTTTCTTTATACTGTGGAGTTCTTCCCTGAAGAAGGCAAATATCACTTTGACGGCCACAGGGCTTGTGGTGTTGTGTTCTCTGCCGCTGAAACAAAAAAACTAAACAACATCTGCCCTGTATGCAAAAAACAGCTTACAGTTGGTGTTATGAACAGGGTTGATGAGCTTGCTGACCGGCCGGACGGCTTTGTGCCGGACAATGCGATCCCTTCCAGGCGTATGGTGCCCCTGATTGAAATAATTGCCGAGGCATTGAACCAGGGAGTTAACACTCAGAAAGTCAAGAGGGAGTATGAAAGGCTGGTAGCTGAAATACCGGAATTTGATATACTTCATGAATCTACAGATTCAGATCTGCGTAAACTTGCGCCGGGGAATATTGCCGATGGGATCACAAAAGTGCGCAGCGGACAAATACAAATTAAGCCAGGTTATGACGGGGTATTCGGAAAGATATCCATTTTCAGCGAAAAACCTGATGATGTGACCGTGAAAAACCGGTCTTTGAAAAAACCGGTCCACTCCAGGCTTTATTGATATAACGGCTTTTTTGCTTTATTTCTTGTGGCATTATCAGTATACTTTTTACAGACTGAATGACTGCATAATTAATCCTGAATACTGGTGTAATAATGGGACAAAGCGTATTTGGTAAGATCTTTTCGGCTCTGAAGGCTGACAATTTATCAGCTGCCGAAAAAAATATTGACAAACTTATTAAAACCGAGGCCACAAATCCCAACCATTACGTAAAAAAAGGGGATATCTGCCAGAGGTTAAATAAAGATAAAAAGGCTGTCAGCTCATACCATAAAGCCGCATACCTGTTCAAGGAACAGGGATTTCTTAAGAAAACCCTGGCCGTGCACAAAATCATCCTCAGGCTTGATCCCGGCAATGTGCTTGCCATGGATCAGGCCGAATACGCCATTCGCGAACTGCAGGGCATGGAAGAAGAGGTTGTTAAACCCGTTGCTGTAGCAAAACCGGTTGATATTTCAGAAAACGCTTTTTTCAGGCCTTTCTCCTCTGCTGAGATCGAGGATATACTGGGCAGTGCTGAACTCAAAAAATACTCTAACGGTGAAGTAGTCATTAGCGAAGAAGACTCCGGAGATTCGATATTTGTTATCAGAGAAGGAACCGCCAGGGTTGTAACTCTTCTCCTGGGCAGGGACGTAGAGCTTGCCACTTTGAGAGATGGAGACATCTTCGGCGAGGTTGCGTTTCTTACGGGCAGACAAAGGACCGCTTCCGTTTACGCAAAAGACGAGCTCGTTGTGCGTGAACTAAACAGATCTATCCTTGATAAGATGATAGAACAAAAACCTGAGATAATGGAATATCTCAACGGAATATACCACGTCAGAAGCAAAGATAGAGAGGAAAAAATAAGAAATGTATGAATTTATTCAGAAGGTACAACAGCTTGAAGCATTAACTGAAGTCGCTTCCTTCATTAACTCTTCGTTGAACCATACGAAAATAAGAAAAAGAACTATCGAGGCTACTACAAAGGTTTTGAATGTCGAAGTTGCCAGTCTTCTCCTTCTTGATGAGTCAACCGGGGAGCTATTTTTTGACGTTGCAACCGGTAAGAAAGGCACCAGGTTAAGAAAGGTCAAACTGGAAAAAGGCAAAGGGATCGCAAGCCATGTCGCGAAAACCGGTGAATCCCTGATCATTGACGACGCACAGCATGACCCGCGCGTTTTTAAAGCGGCTGATAAGGCAAGCGGTTTTGTTACAAGGAACATAATATGTACTCCTGTCATATCAAAAGACCAAATTATCGGTGTTCTTGAGGGTATCAATAAAAAAAATGGCAAGTTTGATGATGACGACCTGAAGCTCATCAACTCCCTCGCGAATTACGTGGCAGTCGCAATAGAGAACGCCAGGCTTTTCGAAAATCTCAGAGACACATTTCATACCACGGCTGTGGCCCTGGCTGAAACTATTGAACTCAGGGATCCCTATACAGGGGGGCACACACAAAGAGTAAAAGACTACAGCGTGATGATCGGACAGCATATGGGGTTTAACGAGAACGATATAGAAAGCCTCAAACTCGCCGCCATATTCCATGATATAGGGAAAATAGGGGTAAGGGATAACGTGCTCCATAAAAATGGCAGGCTTGACCCTGAAGAGCTGAAGCATATGAACAAGCACTCTGATTACGGCGCGGACCTGTTACAAAAAGTCCCTCAGCTCAAAAACATTATTCCCGGTATCAGGGGACATCATGAGAGGTATGACGGAAACGGATACCCCGCCAATCTGAAAAACGGTGACATACCTTTAATCGCAAGAATTATTACCGTCGCTGATACGTTTGATGCAATGACAACCGACAGGCCTTACAGAAAAGGGCTTACAACAGAGACCGCCATGGAAGAGCTTAAAAAACATTCAGGGACACAGTTCGACCCTGAAGTGGCTGATATATTTATCAGTTTATACAAAGAAGGCGCACTGTCCGAAGAATCCTGAATACCCTGCTGTGCAAAACGTCATTTTTCCTTATGATGCACAATCTCTTGTTTTTCCGGTTCTGTAATTTTTGATTTTTCACCCGATTCCAGAGGCTTTACTTCATAGATGCTGACCGGTTTCGCTTTTCCCTTGACGACAACATTTTCCAATCCTTTTATTAACAGGTGCGACAGTTTACCCGATTCTACATATTCCCTGACCTTCTGCATGGTAAACTCTGTTATAATTATTCTTACGTTATATTTCTTGGTCAGTCCCTCCACCCTGGCGCCAAGATTAACGTGGTCGCCGATAACCGTATAGTCCATTTTCTTTCCTTCCGCGCCGATGTTACCGACAATTACCTCTCCGGAATTAAGTCCTATTCCGGCATTAAGAACCGGTTTGCCTTCAGATTCCCATTTTCCCTGAAGTTCTTTAAGTGCCTTCTCCATATTCAAAGCGCATCTCAGGGCCAGTTCCGCGTGATTGTCCTGCTCAAGGGGTGCTCCCCAAAAAGCCATGATCTCATCTCCGACAAATTTATCAAGCGTGCCTTTCCATCTGAAGATAACGTCTGTCATCTTCGCAAGATACTCGTTAAGCATGGCGACCACTTCCTCAGGCGAATGTTTTTCAGAGAAAGTTGTAAAATTTCTTATATCCGAAAAAAGGACTGTTATCTCCCGCCGCTCTCCGCCAAGCCGGGCCATGTCCGGGTTTCTCATCAATTCATTGACAACAGTCTCCGTCACATAACTGGAGAATATTCTCTTTACATTCCGGGCGCTCTTCTCCTCAATAAAATACCTGTAGCTTATTATAAAAGTTCCTTCGGACAACAGGGTATATATAGGGTATATGTAATTAACCCTGATACCATAAAATGAAAACAGGGACTGGTTAGCGATCATAACAAGCAGTGTCAACAACAGGTATACATTAAATGCCTGAAGGGCCCTCTGCCTGCGGCTCATCATCAAGCCCAGCATGCCAATAAGAATTACCACCAGCACATCAACATAACGAGGGGCCTTTATTATAAAACTGTCCTGCATTATATTTGCAACAACAGTTGCGTTCTTTTCTACTCCGGGCATGCCGGCGGCAAAGGGCGTTGCATACGCATCAAATGTCGCTGCGGCAGTGCCGCCTATTAACACTATCTTATCGTTAAACATATCACCGGATATGCGGTTTGAAAGAACATCAGAAGCGGATATATAAGGAAATGTACGCGCCTTGCCATAATAATTAATATGCAGTCGGCCAAATTCATCCGTTGGTATGATGAGTCCATCCATGTCAACACCTGTAAGAGGTACAATTCCCACCCTCTCCGGCCCAATACTGTTGACCATACGTGCAGCCTGCAGGGCCAGAGACGGAAAATATTCATCTCCATACTTAACATATAGAATCTCCCATCTTAGTTTGGAGTCCCTGTCCCTGAGGGTATTTACGTGTCCGAACGCAGCTGAACTGGCGATCGGTTCAGGAGGTAGAACGACTCTGAATGCCTCAATTGAATGATCTTTGAGATATTCCCGGTTTTCATACTTATAAAAGATATGGTTATATAAAATATCCTCGATCTCGCCGGTGAACTTTTTTCCCTCGTCAACTTCAAACTCGAGGCCGACCACAAGCTTATCCCTGTGTTTATGCAGTACATTTGCCAGCGCTGCATCTGCCTCATGGGTCTCTGACTGCGGATGAATAATATCCATTACAACAGTTTTAGGATTGCCTGCAAATATTTTCTCTATGAGTTCCGCCTGAATTTTCCTGCCCAGCGGCCACCTGCCATATTCATCAAGGGTCTTTTCATCGATCTCGACAATAATAATGTCTTTGGGAATCTTTAGAGGGGATATGTAATTCCTTATTTTAAACCTGTAGTCAACAAACAGTGTTTCTACTTGTTCATCTATCACTGAAGGATTGATCTTGGCGAGTAAAGCAAAGGCAAACATTATAAACAGGGGAACAATAACGGTTAATTTTCCGCTAAACGAACCTGTCAATTTCTGGAAAAAGGCCTTTATAAGAACCTCCGGTCATTCTTTTGCAAGCTTATCTCTCTGATTCTCTACTACCTTCCCCCGGCTCCCGGCTTCCGTTATCTCGACAAGTTCCACCTGTCCGTCTTTCCGTTTGAAATAAAAAGCGTCTCCGCCTTCTATCCTCGGGAAGTATTCTCCTGAAATATCTTCATACATATCAACTTTATAAAGAGGCTTGCCCAGCCCCGGATCTTCTTTTATTGAAACATTTAGAAGCCCGTCTTTCTCATATACTGTGTAAGCGCCTTTTTCATTTCTATAGCCGACAAAATACTGTCCGTCCTGCTTGTTGAAAATATCAGCATTCATTGGATAGGGCCGGCCGCCGACCTCTTCAAAAAACTTACCCCCCTTAATAATAAAGTTCTTGTCAGTGTCGCAAAGCACCCATTCAGATGTGATCTTGTCAGGGCCGTGGGTCAATATAGACATATCCTTCTTAATCGTGCTGTCCTTCAGGGTCCTATAATCTGTATGAACTGCCCCCGCCCTTATGGATATATCATGGATGACGATCGCGTCGTCAAAAGCAGTAACGGCTTCTTTGTATCTGTCCTCACTCCATACCCGCTCAATGTAGTCATTAATATCGCCGTTAATAACAGAAACATTCTCAAAATCCTCTCTTGACATGTTTAATTTCTGAGGCCTCTTTTCCGTATAAAGTTCCTTCCACAGTGGAATATTATTGACCGTGTCCGAGCTGAAGATAAGGGTCTCCTCATTTGTCCTGAATTTTATCCCTATAGCGGAAATGCCGTGCCATACCGGAGCCTTGACAGCCTCGATAGTAAAGCCCTCACTGTCCTTATAAATATTCTTGTCTGTTTCATAGAACACATCTGATGAAAAAGGATAATAGCTTTCAGGCTCTATCCATTCTCCGCTAACAGGGTCTTTAAAAAGCATGCGGGGCTTTTTCGTTTTACTGCTGATAACGATCTTTGCGGTCTCCGGGCCAACTGTTTTCCCTGCTGAATCAGTTATACACAGGGACGTACACCCGTTTCCTTCATCAACGGAAGTAATGCGGTATTTCGCGGCAGGGCCGATTTTTCTGTAATCGACATAGTCTTCATAAGATATATCAATTACTTTTTTTGAATCATGCGTCAGGCTTCTGTCCAGTGCGGCGCCGGAAGCACTCATAATATCATCGTGGATATCTTCTGAAGTCAGGAAAAAGACCTTATGGTCAATATCCATGGCATACATATTAAATAGAGCGAGGTCGGAAAACCATCTCTTGTGATCATCATGCGCGTGAGTTATCAGAAGGCCGTTGATCTCCTTCAGTCCGTGGCCGCCTATCTGCTGAAACAGGGGCGTCCCGCAGTCAACAAGATAGTCTGACTTGCCTATAGTGATACGATAGCTGATACTCTTGCCCATTCTTGAGAACGGGCCGAAGTCACCCAGCACGTTTACTTTAATGCCTTTGCTCATTTAACGGGTATTTTAGCATTTTTTTGTCTCAATGAATAGAATAAATTGCATATTTTGTCTATCTGCCCCCTGGCATCAGAGGACAATTCCAGACTAATAATTGTATTATACTCTCAGATGTCAACCGGCCATCCTGAAAACAACCCTCATCGGGAAAAAATCATTATCTGCCTGAGCATAATTCTCGTATTGGGTCTGGCAGTCAGGCTGATCTATCTCTGGCAGTCGTCCGCATATCCGAATTTCTTCGTGCCTTACGCCGGCGCAGACGCCGTCCACAATCATGAGATGGCGCAGCGGGTGGCCGGGGGGGATATCCTTCTCGGTAAAGATGTGTACTGGACTTCACCTCTGTACGCATACTTCCTGGGCGGATTGTTCACGTTATTCGGAGACAGTTACTGGATCGCGAGGCTTGCCAATGTCATATTAGGCGTTGGAACCATCGCATTGATCTATCTCTTTACCTTAAGGTTCTTTCAGTCTGCTCCGGTTGCACTGCTTGCAGGCCTTGGCGCTTCGATCTACGGGCCTTTCATTGTGTTCGACACCAGCGGACTCAAAGCAAGCCTCGGACTGTTTTTTACAGCGCTTATGCTTTATATGCTGACGAACTGCTTGAACCGGGAAGCAAGATCATCGCGTTGGCTGTACGCGGGTATGGCATCAGGCCTTGTTTTTAATATAATCGGGCAGATCGGTATATTCCTCCTGCTTCTGTGCAGATGGTTATTTATTAAAAGACCTTGCGAGCCTGAACAAAACCCTCCTGCCTGGAATGACCTGAGAAGCCGCCTGCGGAGAGTTAGCCTGTTTATTCTGGGCATCATACTGGTCATAGCGCCGTTTACAATACGCAATTACTATGTAGCAGGAGACACCGTTCTTATAGGCAGCAATAGCGGACTTCATTTATATATAGGCAACCATAAAGGAGCTTCAGGCAAATTTATTAATATTGACGGCCTCAGGCATACTCCCAAGGGACATATCTTTGACGCTAAGCGCATAGCTGAAGAGGAGGCGGGTCATACATTATCAGCCTCAAAGGTATCAGCCTTCTGGATGAACAGGGCTTATGAGTTTGTCAGGGATGAACCCGCCGAATTTCTCAGACTGCTCGGGAAAAAGACATTATTGGTTCTGAGTTCGTATGAAATACCCGGGAATGACAACTATCAGTATCTGAAGCAGAGGTCATCTTTTCTCTCATACTTTCCGGGTATTGAAATAATGCTTACACTGGGGTTGTGCGGCCTCCTGCTGGGTCTTCTTGAATACAGAAAACTGGAGATACTGTTCATTTTCTTTTTTACATACTCTCTGGCATTGATCCTCACCCTTATGTCCTGGCGTTACAGGATGCCTTTGACACTGGTGCTTATTCCTTTTGCAGGATATTTCATTGTTCAGATCTTTGAGGCTGTAAAAAGAAAGGCCTATATCATGCTGGTCCTCGTCATACCTCTGACAGCCGGCGCCTGGACACTAACCCAGGCATCGTCTGTCGAAGAACAGTATTATGCAGTAGAAATGAAACGCGCCGAAGCACGTATGAACATGTCAGACAGGGAACACAAGATCCTTACGCAGTTGGAAACTGACACCTCTTTGACTGACAGAGATGTCAGCCGTCTGCTTGTTAAACAGGCTGAGCTTAGAAAAAAACAACTGGATATTGAAGGGTCCGTTGATATATTACAGAAAGCCCTTGCCCTTCATCCGGATCAGCCCAGACAGTGGTGGACTCTCACAGGTATGCTGAGAAGGCTGGGCCGTACAGACGCGTCTGAAGAGGCAAAAGCCAATTTTGAAAAATACAGGAAAAGCCGAAGATCAAAAAGACGGTAAAAAATTGTTGACTTACACAGGTGGATATTTAACTTTCCGGGGTAATTTATTATAATTGCTGATGCCAACAGATAAAGCCGAAAGCAAAACTCACATAAGAACGGCCCTGTATTTGAGCGTAATTCTCCTGCTCGGCCTTGTCTTACGGCTGGTTTATTTGTGGCAGGTCTCTGAATACCCCAATTTTCACGTGCCGTATCCGGGAATGGACGTTGCGTTTTACCATGACCGCGCAAAAGAAGTGGCCGCCGGTAATCTGCTTCTTGGCAATAACGCATACTATTATGCTCCCTTGTATGCGTATTTCCTTGGAGGACTGTACTCCCTTTTCGGCGACAGTTACTGGGTCGCGCGGCTTGCCAATGTTATCATAGGTGTCGGCAATATCGCTCTTATCTATTTCCTGACCTTGAGGTTGTTTAAGTCAACCGGAACAGCCCTTCTGGCAGGCCTTGGCGCGGCAATATACGGACCTTTACTCTTTTTTGACACAACCGGGCTTAAAACAACTCTCGGACTGTCTTTGATAGCACTCCTGCTTTTTCTGCTCTCCGGATCGGATCAAAATAAAAAACCACTCTACTGGGTGTTTACAGGGCTGACTGCCGGACTGGCATTTAATCTGGGTGGCCACATGGCATTATTTCTGCCTGCCATCTGCCTCTGGCTATTAATGAGAAAACCCTTTCAACATAAGGAGCAGGCGGATTCAAATAAACCTGCAGCACTTCAGAAGCGCTTTCAAATCGTCAGCCTGTTTGTAATAGGCATTTTAATAGCTGTCGCGCCTTTTGCATTGCGCAATTATTATGTTTCACAGGACATGATCCTCATAAATAGCGAAGGAGGTATCCATCTTTATATTGGCAACCATGAAGGCGCGTGGGGCGGATACAGCAGGATTAGCGGCATTCGTCCCAATATCGCGGGGTCTCATGTTGACGCCATGCGTATGGCTGAGAAAGAGACAGGGAAGGAATTATCAGATTCAGAAGTTTCAGCTTATTGGAAGAACAGGACTTATGATTTCATAAAAGAGCACCCGGGAGAGTTCTTCGCTCTGTTAGGGAAAAAGACTCTTCTGCTTTTTAGCGATTATGAAGTACCTAATGTTGAAGACTATCAGTATTTCAGGCAAAAATCCTCTTTTCTGGCCGTATTTCCCGGAATCGGCATCCTGCTTCCGCTAGGGTTATGTGGAATGTTATCGGCTGCAATTGGCTTCAGGAAGAAAGGTTTTGAAAACAGAGGGCTTGTTCCTTTGTTTATCTTTTTCTTCACCTTTTCACTTGCACTGGTATTGACTTTGGTTACCTGGCGATACCGTCTGCCTCTTACTGTTGTTCTGCTTCCATTTGCGTCATATTTCCTGGTCAGGAGTTTCAAGCTTGCCAAAAGCAGAGAGTTTAAGGCCCTTATCCTGAGTGCAGTCCTGCTCACAGGTTCATGGGCACTGACGCAAGCATCCCCTGTCAAAAAAGAACGTTCTGAATGGAACATGAAACGTGCCGCAGCAAAAATGAAGATGTCAGACAGGGAACTCATAATATTAAAACAGCTTGAATCAGCCTCTGATCCTGGCGATAGAGACACAGGCCGCCTGCTTTTTGAGCTGGCTGATCTGAGGCAAAAACAGTTTGATATCGAAGGCGCCATTCCAATACTGCAGAAGGCACTGGCCCTTGACCCGCATCAGCACCGGCAGTGGAAAACCCTTTCAAGCATGCTGAGGCAGTTGGGTCACATTGAGCAAGCCAAGAAAGCAAAGGAGAACGCCAAACAATATAGACAAAGGCGTTCTCCTCGAAGAACCCGTTAATTAAAACTTTTTACGGCGTACAAGGCAATGGTGCAATTGTATTGCCTGTAAAGTTAACGCTTCCTCTGCCTGTGTTGCAGATATCTTCTCCTGCAAGATTGCAGGTACCGACTACTTCTGTTGGAGGGGCATTGTCCCATTGATTGCTCTGTGCATCAATGGCATTTGATGTGGCATTGCGAAGGTCAACTTGGGTGTTACAGCTCAGTATGTTACTATTTATTACCGGGTTGCCATTATTTTCGATATTAACACCATAATTATTACCGGTTATAGTATTGCCTGTTATATCCGCGCTACCGGTTGTACCCACTTCAATACCATCATCACCACTTCCGGTTATAATATTGTCTCTTATAACCACGCTGCCGGTTGTCCACACGTCAATACCATCATCACCACTTCCGGTTATAGTATTACCTGTTATGGTCGGACTGCCGTTACTAATCTCAATGCCGTCGTCATCAGTAGTACCAGTTATTGTATTGTTTGATATTACCGGACTGCCGTCTGTTGATGAATCAATGGCCGGATAATAATTAGTACCGGTGATAGTATTGTTTGTTATTGTCGGACTGCCGCTATTAATCTCTATCCCTGAATAGTCAAAATTCTGAAGCGTGGAATTCATTACTATAGAATCCGCATACAGTATAATCCCGCTGTAAGCACTATTATTACCATCAAGAAGAACATCGATAACAGTTGTTATTTCAGAGTCATCGTCAATGGCAGGGTCACCAAGAATTTGACATCCTTGAATTAAGGCGCCTGCTGCGCCATTAATCACTGTCCCAGGGTAATCATCAATAATAGTTGAATAACCTGCTCCCTGACAGATAAGTGATGTGCCAGGCAGTAAGTTAAGAGGAAATGACTCATTCGTATCATCATACGTTCCTGCTGCTACACATATAGCCTCATTACCTGCTGTTTGTGTAAGGGCATAGGTAATTGTTTGACATGGATTATTAGAGTCAGTGCAGTCTGGAGTATCAACTCCCGTATTCACATCAACATACAAGGCACACTCTTGCTGCATGTAAACGGTAACGATGGGTGTTCCGCCATTAATATCCACACAGCTTACACCTGAGTAAGCAAGCCCTCCGATAGCGTTAAGCGCGTTTATCGCAAAACACCTGTTCAGGCCGTTAGGCACAATAAAAATAACAGTAAAGGAGGTCTGACCCGGCTGCAAATCCACAATTTGTCCCAAAGGGCTCATATTCGGCCCTGTCACACTGAACTCGAATGATGCTACCGAAGCAGGGAATAATTCCGGGCCCTGGGCAGCACTGCCTCCCGCAGAACGCTCACCTATTGTGACAGCTACTTCAGTCGAACCTGAGCCCGAACTGTCACTTACATCACTGCCGCTGTTGCATGAAGCGATCATCAAAGATAACGCCAGAAAGCCTATGTATTGCAGGTATTTCATGGTTATTCTCCTTACATTATAGAAATCAATAAAAAACACTTTCCTTCAAAACAAACTTGGCTGCTGACTGCGATACAGCAAATACAAAGATCTCAGTTGTTAATAACCGAAATCCATTTCTATTATAACAGGAGTGACCGGTTCTTCATTCTGCTGGTCCACATCTGGCGACGCTCCAACCTCATCATCCAGTATATCCTGAGGTGTCACTCCATCAGATCCTTCACCCGGCTCGCCGGGACCTCCGGTGAAGTCACCTATTACAATCATATCTCCCCAGTCATCACCCAGCATCTTAAAGTCAGCTTTTGTGACATCTTCAGGGTCCTTACCCCATTCAACACGGGTCATCTCGCCTGCCTTGACAAGGACTTCCTTCTTGCCCTTCTTGCCTTTAATGATAGCTGTTACTTTGGCCTCGCCTTCGGTCACGACAATGATCGTAAACCACTTGCCCCCGATCTTCAAATATTTCACAAGAATGATCGTGCCTCTTGCTGCGGCTACAGCAGTCGGAGTGTGTATCTCAAGATCAGATCTGCCGACCACAACCTTTAACGATCCATCAATAAGCCTGTAAATCGACTTTGACCTTTGTTTCTCGGGGCTGTATAAATATTCCTGGACAACAAGCCTGCTCATTTCTCCGAGATTAATTATGCTGTCATCAGTGAAAAACAGTTTTGCCCTTGATTTCTCTCCGGTCTCAACTGAATCCTTGAGCATAAGTTTCATCTGCGGCACGGCGGCTTTCCTGCTTTCACCCTGTACAATGTGCACCTGTTTCTTTACTGACAGGACCTGTCCGGCTTCGGTTTCAGCTCCGGACCTTGCCGCACTTATAAAGACCATTGAGAGACATATCAAACCTGTTAAGAAATACTTTTTCATAGCACACCTACCTTTAGGAACAGTCCTACAACGTTCCTGCTGTAATCATAATTGCTCAGATTAGAGCTGTTGTTAGTATATATATCTGACAAAGCAATACTCAGCTTATTTGGAATAATATAATACGTAAGCTTTGCGCCGTATTTCGTCATCTCGTCTTTTCTCCTGCTCTGAGAACCGACAAACACTGCCTTATGGCTTCTTTTATTATACTCGCCTGACGCACCTATAAACAGCGGGTCTATTATCTGATAGACAAGCTTCGCTCCGACCCTGTGGCCGTCATATGACCAGTAAGCAGTCTCCGCCCTGTTAAAATCAGCGAAATAATAAACATTTCCTGCCAGTTTCTTTATGGCAAAATTTTGCCTTAATCCGTATATATTAGTATGCCCTCTGCGAAGTCTGTTACTGCTGAACAAAGGCGCGTCCCAGTACTTGTTGTCCTTATATATAAATATTGCTTCGGTCGAAAGATGCTCCCCCTCCTTCAATTTCAGTTTACCGTGATAAATATGCACCCTGCTGTAAAGCTCATCTTCAAACAAAGTGTATTCCAGTGAATAACCTGCCGTAGCCTGAAGCGGTTCCAATATATCGACTTCTATGGTAGGGCTGATCTTGTGATGGTGAATATTATAATCATCAAGATCAGCGTGAAGACTCTGGTAAAATTTATAATCTGCTTTAAGCCTTGCCGGCCCTGTCTCAAATAATGTAGCGCCTGCGGTAACATATACAACCCCTCTGACGTCATCCGCGTCACCCGATGTGCTTGCAGCCGACGGATTGCTGGGTTCCAGTATTACATTGCTGTCATACTGCCCGCCGATTGCAATATCAAGTTTGTAGCGTTTTTTACCTCTTTTTTCCTTTTTGCAGTCTTTCCGCATTTGTTTGGCCTGTTTCTTCAATGGGCTTGCTCCTGTAAGAGAAATAAACCTTGTAAAGTTACCAGACGCCTTACTGCAATCAGAGGTCAGGTAATAAATACGGCCAAGTTCAAAATAGGCGTTTACAACGTCTTTATTAAGCCGAAGCACTTTATAAAATAATGTTTCAGCCTGTTTAAAATTATTAAGTCTTGAGTTTGCGACACCTGAGTAAAAGACCGCCTCAACGTTGTCAGACGACAATTGTGTTGCCTTATTAAGCGATATAAGAGCTGCGCTGTAATTTTCTTCATTGATCTTTTGTATGCCCTTTGCAACATACAGTTCAGCATCTTCTGTTCTCGCGTGAAGAGCCGGCACTGCCGAAATCATAAAAAAAACAAAAGTAATCATTACTGTAAAAAAACTTCTCATTTTAATTATCCCACCTCCTGATCTTTAGCTTTTATTGTTATATATTCAATTATTGATATATTTACATGAGGGACAAATATGGCTTATTTTTCCATAATTTAGAGAGTTTGTCAAGGTAATATTCACATATAGATATTGTTAATTTAAGACCTTCGATCTTCAGATCTACCCCTGCTAAAACACATATATTTCTAATATCTTATAAATTATCTTCTTCTACTGGAAATCCAGATCTATTGTCACCGGAATTATCTCGGAAGTTGGATCCTCTTCTTCTATCGGAGAATCTGATAATAATTCATCTTCCTCATCATCAAGGGGATCTTCTTCTCCGCCCTCGCCTTCGCCCTCGCCTTCGCCTTCTGCAATAAGGGGCTCATCCTGCGGCGGCAGCGGGTCGCCCGGCTCATATACCTGATCGCCTATTACAATGGTGGCGTCCTCAAACTGCTCTATCACAGCAGGGTCGAACGGGACCTTTTCGAGACCATCCTCAGTAGTCTGGCCCATTTCTCCGGCGCCAAGCAGAAGCGGCTCTCCCACGCCGGTCAGGTTCATCAGTGTACCCTCTCCTTCTGTAACGATCATCCAGGTGAACAGATTACCGTCAGCATCACGGTCAACACCGATATAAATAACAGTGCCTCTTGCCGCGGCAACCGAGGTAGGTGTGTGTATCTCAAGGTCTGACCTGCCGACTACAACCTTTAACGATCCATCAATAAGCCTGTAAATCGACTTTGACCTTTGTTTCTCAGGGCTGTATAAATATTCTTCAACTACAAGCCTGCTTGTTTCGCCGAGATTAATGATGCTGTCATCAGTGAAAAACAGTTTTGTCCTTGATTTTTCGTCGGTCTCCACCGCGTCTTTAAGCATAACTGACATCTGAGGCTTTGCATCGTGTTTCCGGTTGTCGCGCACAACATAAACGTTTTTCTTCACTGACAGGACCTGTCCGGCCTCTGTCCCGGCATAAGACGCTGTTGTACCCATAAACATCATTGAAAGACAAATAAGACCTATCAATCCATATTTTCTCATAGCACACCTGCCTTCAGGAATATTCCCGCAACATTCCTTTCATAGTCATAATCCATTAAATTGGAATCATTTATCGTGTATGTATCCGATATTATAATACTAAAGACTTTTGATATCTTATAGGTGAAACCGACAGAGTACTTCTGCATGTCGTCAGACCTTTTGGCAGTAAAGCCCGCAAAAATGTCCTTGTACTTTTTCTTGCTGTATTCACCTGAAACCTTCACTTTCAGAGCAGGTATTATCTTGTAACATGTCTTGGCGACCGCCCTGTAACCGTCGTATGACCAGTACCGCATATCAGCGCGCTTAAAATCTGCATAACCATATATGCCGGCACAGAACTTTTTGATATAAAGTTTCTGCTTCAGGCCGATGGTATTTTGATGCCCGCTACGCAGGGAATTCGTGGGAAATAGTGTATCATCCCAGTACTTGATGTCCCTGTACTCATAAATCCCTTCTGTTACAAAATGCCTGCCCTCTTTCACATTGACCTTACCCTGAAACGTATGGACCAGGCTGTAATGTTCAGTGCCAAGCAGTGTGTATCCGAGTTTATATCCGGCTGTTGCAGTTACCGGATCCATAATATCCACTTCAATAAAAGGGTTGAATTTATAATCCTGCAGGTTTTCCTCCTCCAGGCTGCCGTGCACGGTTTGATAAATGCTGGCCTTAGCCTTCAGCTTTACAGGCCCACTCCTGAATAAAGTGCCTTTAGCAAAGATAAGCGCCACCCCGCGTCCGTCATCTTTTTTCTCTCTCATTGATGCATTAGCAGACGGATTAGACGGCTCGAGTATTACATTGCTGTCATACTGGGCTCCAACAGAAACATTAAGCCTGAAACGTTTTCCCTCTTTTTTGGCTTCTTTTTGACAGCTGCCTTTCATCTTTATTGCATACTGCTTTGCTGATTCATTGTCCGTACCGGATATAAACTTTGAGAGATAAGTCAACGCCTTGTCACACCTGCCCGTTGAATAATAAACACGGCCAAGTTCAAGATAAGCGTTCTGGGCCGAACTGTCTATATCAATGGTACGCAAGAATAGATTTTCAGCTGTGTCATATTCACCAAGCCTTGAGTGAGCGATGCCTGAATAATATACTGCTTCAGGGTCATCCGGTGACATGGCCAGGGCCTTTTTTAACACTTTCAGGGCCTCGCCATAGCGCTCCTGGTTTATCTTCTGAATGCCCTGCGCGACATATAATTCATAGTCGCTTGCACTCAGGTCAGGCGGGGATATAACAGAATAGGAAAACATAACCAGCATACTTGCAAGAAAAATCCTAAGAATAGTCATTCAGCCTCCGCGTTCTTTTCTTTAAGTTAAATATTTATAATGAATGTCCCGGAAACATTAAAACCGGCCACTAATAATACTAATATTTAAGGTACGTTCAACACCCAGATATTGTAGTTATCAGTATCAAACTGGTGATATGCCAGACGCGTACCGTCAGGTGACCACGTGGGCCAGCCCTGGGATAGCGCGTCATTGGTAAGCTGTGTCAGGTTGTTTATGTTACCGTCAATAGTGACCATCCATAGATCGCCTCCGCCGCTCTCAAACGCCACCCAGTTGCCGTCAGGTGAAACATCCGGACTTCTGTTGTTTTCACCGCTAATACCACCGCTGGTTGTCAATTGTGTTACAAAAGCTCCGGCATTTGTATAAAGAAACAGGTCAGTCCCGCTTCCGCTTGGTAAAGGCAGGACCACCTCAGAACCGTCAGGGGTCAATGCCACACTATTGCTGGGAAAATTTAGATCCGTAGCACTGCTATATACTATGGAACTGCCGCCCACTGCATTAGTATTTTGACCTGACAGTGCTGAATAAGGCGCTGAGTATAAGACCCACGGGCCTGCGCCGCCGTTCCTGTGCTGCCATACAGCAGTAGAGCCGTCCCGTGAAATGCGTATCAGATCACCGCCGCTGCCGCCGGGAGTAAGCAGTTTTCGGGTAAAGGCCGCGTCATTGCCGTCAGTTACAACACGGTTAAACGGTAACGTGACTGAGGTATCAAATGCCAGATATTCATGAAATGAGATACGCTCATTAGTCATCAGGAAACCAGTGCTTCCTACCCAGCTTAAAGACCATGCAAGGGCAAGGGAAGTATTGGCTCCTGTGGCCATATTGCCTTCACCTGTAGCATCAGCCTGCACCATTCCGATATTATTATTAACCCCGTCAGAAGGGGCGCGGATAGTCATAAATGCTATTGTATTGCTGGCAGGGTCCCAGGCAGGATAGTAATCACTGGCAGGGTCAAAAGTAAGCTGGGTCGGGCCTGCGATAAAAAAATCATCACTGGTCTTTTGCATTACAATAAGCTTATATCCGCCGGCTGCCGCGGTTGCGGTACCAACTACCAGTTCCTTGTTCAGGCTCATTTTGCCATGCAGTGAACCAGAGCTTGTTACAATTCCTGCACCGTCTATGGTCCATGTATCACCGCCCGGAAGCGCTGTATTGCCGTCACTGTCGAGATACAAGGTAAGTGTTATATTACCTGCATCATCAATATTTGCCGTGCCGCGTTCCCAGCCTCTCCACTGCGGGTTGTCGCCAGATACAACAGTGTGGAAACTCCAGGTGCCTGTAAGGTCGCTCTGTGTGAATGTGCCCCCGGTCCTTTGCATTATAAAAAGGTTTGTCGAACCAGTGTCAGAGTCGGTATAAACCATAAGATCCATGCCCATATTAATAGTGCCATGACCCAGAGCGGGCGGAACCGTAAGTATGCCGCCCGGGGCTAATAATACGATCGCCGACTGCGGCCCCGTAGGCCCGAAACTGTTCACGATATTTGTTAAAGAAAGATTTCCAACGGCATCAAGTGTCGCGTCTGCGTACGTCCATCTTGCCGTAAACGCGCCGTCACCGGTAGAGATCCCGTGAACATTCCAATTTCCTGCAATGTCAGCTAACACAAATCCACTGTAGGCTTTCTGTGCTATAGCAAGTTCATAACCGCCGTCTTCATGATCCGCAGTACCGACGATCAGGTCCTGCGCAGTATTGATTGTGCCGTGAAATAACGGATTGCCGGTAATCGTTACTGTATTGTCAGGTGCTACGTTGACAGTCACGCTGGCAGGCAGTGTAGTAGTTCCGTCACTGCAGAGGAAATCATTATAAACAAGCGTACCACTTGCGTTTATATTGCCCTGCCCGTGCTCCCAGCCCGGCCATTCCAGAGGCAGATCGCCTGAAATAGCAGAATGCATGTTCCATGTGCCCTGTATGCTTCCGCCGATCAGGCACTGGGTGGTGGAAAGTGCTGACACGTCCTGTATTGTAACAGCCGGCGTTGAAATAACTGGAATAAGTGAGCCTATAACAGCGGTTGTGGGCTGAACAGTTAAAGTTTGATCTGTTGCTGTTGCGGTAGTATCAATATCAAGCCCGCACCCAAGCGTGCCGTCGCTATTGAGCTTTAATAACCAGACATCATCCCCACCAAGACTGTTCGTAGTTGCTGCGGCTAAATACCCGCCGTCTGCTGTCTGGTGGATGTACGCCTCCCAATCATCTGAAGGAGTGCCATATCTTTTCTGCCAGACAATAGTACCGTCCGGGTTGAGTTTTAGTCCCCATGCATCATAGTTCAAAGCGCCAAAAGACATGGTACCGCCGCCAATTATATATCCTCCGTCTGATGTTATTTCCACCCAATGTGAATAGTCATCGTTCAGGCCTCCGTGAGTTTTTGCCCATTGAATATCTCCGGCGCTGTCAAGTTTTAAAACCAGGGAGTCCCAACCTCCTGCGCCGAAAGAATTAGTCTCCGCAGATATGATATAACCGCCGTCTGCAGTCTGCTTAATATCATGGTCACTCTCCAACCCTGTAGCCCCATACCTCTTTTCCCACGTAATATTGCCAAGGCTGTCAAGTTTTACTACCCATAGATCATCGTCAACAGCTCCGAAAGAATCTGTGCTACCCAACATAATATATCCTCCGTCAGCTGTCTGCCGTAATCTTTCTGCCCCTTCCCAGCCCGCTGCGCCAAAAGTCTTCTGCCATGTGCCCGGAGGACCAAGATCACCGTTTGCGTCAAGCTTTAATAACCATGGATCAAAATTGTTTGACGCAGATAAATCCCTCATGGCCAGAACTAAATATCCGCCGTCAGAGGTCTGCACTGCACTGCGTGCACTCTCCCAGAAGGGGCCTTCAAAAATTTTCTGCCACTGCACAGTCCCGTCTGAAGTCACTTTAAACAGCCAGGGATCTCCATCTCCTCCAAATGACCAGGTTGTCCCTCCGAATAAATAACCATTGTCAGCAGTTTGGATTAAAAACTTGTGGCCCTCATCTCCGGGGCCGCCGTATGTTTTCTGCCACTGAATGTTATTGTTATTATCAAATTTCATTAGCCAGAAATCATAGCCGGATACTCCAAAAGAATTTGTCTCACCTGCAAGGATATATCCTCCATCATTTGTAAGTTTAATGTAAACGTAGTCGGTTCCGGTTCCGCCATATGTCTTTGCCCAGCTTGTTGATGCCGTAGGGTTCATTGTTATCGAAAGGTTGGCAGATGCACCGAAAAGGTCGGCTGTTGTTTCTCCAAAATAAATTAATGTGCCGGTGACGTCGTAGGCAAATATCTCAAAATGCCTAGCAGATCCGCTTGGCACATTTATTGTGGCAGTGTCTGAACTTACATCAATAGGCGCATTAATTACAGACATGTCTGAACCGCTCACACGGCAGTTCATACTTGTCACTGATGCGGGAACTGCCTGCGGAACAGACTGCGCAGAGCCGCTTTGCTGGCCGACATTAAGCGTTACTGATGTCGTGCCGTTAGAAGAACGAGCTATGTCGCCTTCGCTTCCCCCGCCGCTGCAGGACAGGATAAAGATAGAGAAAACAAATAAAATAACATGGTTAGACAATTTCATAAAATACCCCCCCAAGGAAAATTATAAATAAAATAACCTATGATCATTAGTTAATATCCAAATAACGGACAGCACTTCATATAAATATATTCCTATATGATCATTTTTCAACAGCGATCTTTTGTAACGATTTAGCAACAAATGAAGGGGAAAAGTATTTGATTTTTTCACATACAGGTGAGGTTTGTCAAGGTAATATTCACATTATAAAGAGATTAAATAATTGCCAATTCTTTATGTAACTCTTCGGAAACAAACAAATAACCGCTCCTTTCATCAACCAGCTTTTCATTTGCCAGGACCTTAAGCACCTTTGACACTGCCTCTCTTGACGAACCGATACTGGATGCCATGTCCCTGTGAGTACGTTTATCGATCCTGTTAAAGCCTGCTCCGTCAGGTCTGCCTTCTCTATCTGTAATATCTACCAGAAACTTGATGAGCCTCTCCCTCACATCAAGAAACGCGAGAGACTCGATCATTTCATCCGCTTTTCTGAGCCGCTCAACAAGAGACGTAAGCAGGTCGACCGCGATCACCGGATGGTCATTTATTTCACGGAAAAACCTTTCACGCTTCAGCACACCTAATAAAGTTTTCTCTTCGGCAGTGACAGAAGCTGACCTCGGCTTGCCGTCTATCAGGCTCATCTCACCGAAAAAATCACCCTGCCTGAACGCCGTCAGGATAAATTCATTGCCCTCCGGGTTCATAAAGCTCACCTTCACTCTGCCCTCAAGCACTATATACAGGTCAGTGCTGTCATCAGACTGCAGTACGACTTTCTCATTCTTATTAACATTAAGGAGTGCAAAATCTCCGGTGATCCGCTTCAGATGAACTTCTGAAAAATTCTTAAAAACATGCACATTCCTTAGGAACTTTTCTATTAATGATTTTTCTTTTTTCCCTAAAGGCATATTTTCTGACCTGCTAAGTTATTCTGAACAGTGATTACCCTGAATCAGCACATATCAATAATATCGGCCTGCTTTATGACTTTGTCAGCAGCAATACTAAGCTGAGAGAAGTTCCTGGCATTCTGAAGAGCTATAGAGGCGTAAACAGACAGTGTCTGGAGCAGTGTAAAATCATCCTCTAAAAATATCCTGTCAGAACTGTTGCTGAGATTCAAAACACCAAAAATATGACCGGCGCATTTCAAGGGAACGCAGATAATGGACTTGATCTCGATCGCCCCCTGAACAAACCTCGGATCTGATGAAGCATCATTGACCATTTCAGCTTTGCCGGTTTCCATAACACTGCCTGCAAGCCCTTCACCTATGCCAAGTTTCGTTTTAGGCTCTGCTTCACAGCCGAATGCCTGTTTGATATACAGAGTCTTGCCGTTGCCTTGAATAAACATTATGGAACCGTTGTCAGCTGAGATCAATTTTTTGGCTTTATCAATGATAAGATTGCACGTTTCATCAACATCAACATAAAAATGAAGCATATCAGCCTTGTCTTCTTTCAGCTTTGCAAGTTCATCGTTCAAACCCCGTATCCTCTTACTCATGGATTCAAGGAGCTTGAATACCAGCGTCGGATCCCTGTTAATGGTTGAAAAAAGCTTTTCCTTGTTTATGCTGAGGATCCGCGTCTCTCCCAGCGCCGCCGCTGTTGCAGCTCTGGGCAGTCTGTCGAACAATGCCATCTCTCCGAATATTTCCCCTTTATTAAGAGTCGCTATCTTGACGTTTCCCGCGGGGGTATTCTTGGTTATCCTTACCTTGCCGGACTTAATAACATACATCGCGTTGCCTTTTTCACCTTCCGTGCATATTATTTCACCGTTTGAATACAGGTTGCCAAGCTCGGAATCCTTCATGACCTTCTCCCTGTCAAAGCCTTTGCAAATTCCTTCCAGAGCCTGAGATGCATCTTGAGATCAATTGCTTTCCAGACAATGTTCTTATATCGTTCGTTTCCTGTAAACATATCCCAGAGAATAGAGCTTAGAACTTTTGGATCATCAGTTGCCAACTGCTCTTTCTTCACCACTTCAACCATACCGATCGTCATGCTTCTAAACAGC
>VAPA010474441.1_pt1 | contig 21696 bp, 18 predicted proteins | sample 3395041 | NCBI WGS metagenome assembly VAPA01 (sample SAMN08290432, study PRJNA428436) | hydrothermal vent metagenome | isolation source: Deep-sea hydrothermal vent chimney | place: Indian Ocean: Southwest Indian Ridge | depth 1973 m m
ACTATTGATCGATTGCTGTTGACTGGCATGGCTCTCGTAGATTCCTCCTCCTGTATTGATGCGTTTCAGCAGGTGACTTGCCTCTTCTATGACTAGGATGTATTTCAGCTCCTGTTGTACAGACTTGTGCTGAGTTTCGAGATATTCGCCTATTCCGACAAGTATCAGACTACTGATCAGGTTGGCTTTTGTCTCTGAAAGGTTCTTGAGCTCAATTACAGTTGGATTGTTGAGTAGCTCAGGAATCGTCAGTCCCTTCTCTGTATTCAGAATCGCAGTAATCTGAGTGTCATCAATGATTGAACCTAATCTGGCCTTAAGAGCCCCAACAAAGTCTTGATTCAGCCGTGGTCCATAATCCAGCTCACTGACGACCATCTCCAAAGCTCTGTAAAGGTCCGATAATAGGATTGGACTTCCACGCTTGTTCTCAAGAACATCCCAACCTGTAATAGAGTATACGCGTCGAAAGACCTTCGCGATATGTTCTACAAGGATACCTTCTGTGGGCCAAGTAGCTGTGAAACATGTAATCAGACCATCAATGTGTTTTGAGATTGGCACACCCGGTGGAACATCAAACGGATTATAGCGGAATGGTGCAGTAGATTCATCACCCACAGTAAAGATGCGAAGATTGGCAACACACCTGCTCAGGTGTCGCATCTCAGTTGTTGACGGATCAATCACAAGGAATGGAATCCCTAGATACTCAAACTCGTGAAGAAGGTGTCTCACGGTGTTTGACTTTCCACTTCCTGTTGCTCCGTAAAGTCCTGTATGAAAGCAAAATCTATCCTTAGATATGCTGAATATCTGGTCGAGTAGTTTTCCTTTGTGCATTACCTTTCCCAACGGAACTGAATCTTCATTCTCTGAATCAAGCAAGGGTAGGAGAAAATCAGGAGGAATTACTCGACGCGATATTCCTGGAATTGGCTCAGAAAAGTCAAGGAGAGCAATCAGTTTTGCTCCACTCACAAAAGTAGCTCCACGAATCTGGGTTCTCAGTGAGAATCGATTCCAATTTCGTTGGATATTGCTTAACTTTGACGCAACTATCTTCACACCGCTCCAAACTGATCTCACAATTGATTTTATCTGATTCATACTATGTCCCCTCTCTCCAAGAATACTCACAGTGGTTCGAAAAACACCAGTTTCCTCACATGCCTCAATCTCAGCCATCTGTTTGTAGATACTCCTGAGCTGATGCTCTTCGACACGATATGGTGTTCTAGATTGATACTCTAGATTTCCACGTTGGACTCCTACATCCCTTTTCATACGAGGCTGAGTGCCCGAGGTGAATGAGAATTGAATTCGAGTCTTGCTCTTTCTCTCAATCAGTCTTTGAAGTAATATCCCAAAGTTGTTTGAGAGTCGATTTGGTAACCCCTCAATCGAGAGGGAGTCCATTGATTCATGGCATTCAATATCCAAGTCTGAGTAGGCATTCACAAGTTGTTGTCTAACAAGGACCTCGAATGAGTAGTCCATCTGTTTCAGCCAAGTATCCGCAACCACTCGGGACTGGTGGACCTTCTCAATAGCACGTTTCCAGTTCTTGTCAGTAGATACTATGAAGACAACAAGTTCTACTAACCCATTCTCCACCTTGGCCTCTACCGTATAGACGGTTCCTGACTTATGACAGTCTTCCCAAAGGGGATGGAGCAACCTCAGTTCTTCATTCTCATCCTTTCCTGAAATGTCAGTCTTGGAAGGAATTCCTGTGATTCTGACTGCGCTCATGGCTACAAAGATACGACTCAGAGAGAAGCACAGAGTAGCATCTGAATCATAATCGAGAATGACAGGAGAGCTGGAATCTGCATCCGATGAACGAAATGCTTCATAGATCACCATTGGAGTCACAATGAGCAACATGATCAGAGTCCAAGATGGGTCATAGATTCCAAGGGTAAACTCCGCACCTACAAACACAACAAGCCCGAGAACGGTACTAATCTCAGTACCAAAACGATTTCCGCTTATGGATAGCCCAAGATGAGTCAGAGTCATTGCCAACACACTGACACCCACTAAGACGAGGAATGGAACAATCGTAGCGAGCCAAGCTAACAGATCAAACACCCAAGATCAACCTCCCAAACAGGTCAAGTATCGAGTTCAGAAAGACCAACGAAAATTGGATGTTCATTGCAGGAAAAACAGCCAGTAGTAACACTGTCAGGATTGCATGATAGCTGTGTTGACCTGTGTTATCTATGAAATAACGGAGTATCTCAATCCCACCAATACAACTCCCTGTTATTCCAACAACGTAGACAATTATTATGACCAAGATACCAATATAAAAACCGGAAAAGCCCAGAGGAATCGGAATTGGTATTGTTGTTCCGACTATCTGGAACGGTAACAAGTAGACAATGGGTATTAGAAACAGGAATGGAAGCGTTTCTTGGAAATATTGATGGATGAAGAGGATCAATCCAACTGACAAGAGGCTCCAGAAGTATCCGCGAAAGAGGGCCTTCACAAGATTGTCTTTTCGTCCTGTCAGATGTGTGATTAGACTTCGGACCAGATTACTTCCACTCATCAATACCATACCATACACCATAATGAACAGGAATGGAATAGCTGAGGAGATACTCCACACAGATCCTGCTGTCACAACACCTAGTAGAGTGAGAACTGGCCAACCGACCTCAAGCATCAACCAACTTCCAGCAAACAGGGCAATCGACTTGAATGGAACATCAAGACCTGAACCAAATCCCGACATCCATCCCATCATTGATGCTCCAGACTTCTCCCAGTTGGTTGTCTTTGGATCCATCCTCTTGTAAACAGGACCCATTTTTTTAGCATAATATTGAGCAACTCTGTTGCTTCTTGAGACAGGTTGGGTTTCAGTATATGGATCAGATTCACTGGAATGCATCCAATCCCCCCAGAAGTAGTAATGTGAGTGCGATTGAGAGAAGTGGCAGGAACAGAGATAATATTCTCCCATAGACTCCCTTTGAAGCTGATTCTGCATCCAGTTCGCTCTGTAGATTATTGATAGCATCTGGCATCAATAGGAAGAATGGTACAAGACTACACAGAGCTAAGATGAATTGAAATGACTGAGGGATCTCAAGCTCTTGCGAACTCTCCTCAACTTGAATTCCAACAAGAAGTACATGATAGTCTGAGCTGGTTATCTCAAGTCTTGCTCGTTCCTCGCCAAACAGTATACTATCCAGATTGACATAACGGACTGAACAAAGAGTTGTGGATCCATTTGTGACATAGTAGATTGACCTTGTAATGACGTCATTCTCAGTCTGAAATGGTTCCCGGACTTCCAAACGCTCGGTTACAGATTTGTTATGACTGAAACTGATGATTATGGTCACCTTGGAATCATGATTTATTCCATTCAGTTCTATCTGATACCATTCACCAGCCTTTGTGAGAATAATGTATGGTGTTTCCTCTGCATCACAGAGGGCTGGACCTAATGAGAATATCACTAACATTAGGAGAATTACAGTCTTGATCCTCAGTCCTGGTACCCCCTATCTAGAACAGGGTTGTCACAATACTCGTCAGAAGACAGAATGACAGGTAGCAGGCACCAATCAGCACAAGCGGTAGAAACAACTGGAAGACCGCTGTATAGACACGGTACTTCAGTCCACCGATGTGCTGTGACTGACTGAGCTCCACATCAATGGCATCAATCAGGTTCTTTGATCTCGGGGGAACGATGACCACAATCTCGTACATGAGCCAGATCTGCAGGGCATTCATTCCCAGTCCCATTATCAGACCCACCAGACCCTGTGTTAGGATGTCTGCTGGACCCATGAGGAATTGAACAATATCGAAACTCATTTTCTTACACCGAGTAAACACTCAGTATAAGTAATATTAAGCGCGACCTAAGGCAAAGCTGCGAATTGAGTGAGTCGAGATGTTCAAAGACCAATTTATGACCTTGATATTGACAAAGAGTAAGTCCAGCTAGATTCAGGATGACCAATTGACAACACGAGTTGCTCACCGGTCATTCATCCTCTCCTCATTTCAGTTCCCCTTCTACAGGTAGAGTGCAGCCACCACCAGTGCAAAATTGGTTTCGATATCGATCATAGGATCAGTTATTGAGGTCGTAGTGAAGATGTATCCATAGTAGTTACGAGGCCACTCGTTGTGCACGAAAATCACATCGGGGACATCACTGACATATGGACTGGCGGTAGACAGCCTACCGTTCATACCCTCTGGAAGATTGATATCGAGCAGTACCAGTGGATCCCCATAGGTCCACTCTGGAGTATTGACTACATCGATTTGCATGCCTCCATGATCGCGATTGACATCCTCAGCAATCCGTAACCGGAAAATCCCTGATGCATCATATCTTACATTCCGAGCACCTCCCACTAGTGCACCATTGTCGTATGTGATGGTGGTGTTCAGGTTGTCCCCAATTATGAGCAACCCGTAACTTGTGGCATTTCCCAGGACTACCAATATGTCTTTGACACGGCTGGTGATACCGTCTATGGTAACTCCCCAGGTTCTTGCATCGAAGTGGTGGGCTCTTCCTGGTGAGTAGTGAACCACATCGATCCGATACCACAGTGTGGGGTCATCTATGAACATCACAGTGATGTTTGTGTCCTCTAGATCCAAGAGACTTATTCCAGCACCCTCTGGATTCGACGGGTCCCATCGACCCTCGTAGTGGAAGTGTGTAGATACTGCAGGGATGATGAAGAAATATCCAAGAAATCCTGACACCACCAATACTACGATTAGAAAGGCTGCAGCCTTCCGTCTGTTGATAGGTGGCCGTGGTTTCTTCTCCTCCCTCTCAAAGCCATACATCCCCTTTCCGCCCATCATCAATCCTCTCGTCTTTAGAACTCCCCCATCTTATTCGCTACTATCACAATCCATTATTAAAAGGTATCATCAAAAGCCTATTAGTGATGGACTGTTCTTTATGCTTGGTATATGGTTTCCACACCTTTTCGACTGGGACAACGTCAAGGAATTCCTCACGTTATCCCCTCGTTCTATCATCTTTCTACCCCCCTAGACTTTAAGTTCAATCCCTTTCCCAGTAATAACATAGGGAATTATGTCCATAGAGTGCATTGTTTCCCTCATCTTCACAATTCGGAGTTGTCTTCGAACCTTCTCACCAAGCTCGTTGTAAGCCAGTCGAATGAAACCATGAGCCGCGTATCTCTCCACGCCGACTCCTGCAGCATCCATTTCAGAGTTCAACAGTGTTGTAAGACTCAGACGTGATAGAAGTGCTGCAACTGTCAATACTGCCTCTCGCCGTTCCTTCCCCTCAAGCTCATCTAATAATGCTGATATTGGATCAATCACTAGACGAGTTGCATGGATACTCCGCTGTGCCTCCTCAATTCGGTCCATTACAGTTTTGATATCGAACTTCCCTACAGGTACGGCAAATGGAAGGGTTGGTCTGATTCCCAGCCTTCCCGAGAATGCATCCACGATGATCAACTGGTTGAGGTCCATGTACTTCTGGAGATTCCAGCCGAATGCAGATGCTTCATCAATCAAGTCCAAGGGATTCTCATCAAGACACACAAAGATACCCGGTTCAGGATTTTTGTTGTGTAGGATTCCAGCCACAAGAAAGTGTGCAGCAAGTGTGGTCTTGCCTGTCCCTGGAGGTCCCTCAACTAGCACCGTTCGACCCCGAGGAATCCCTCCAAGTAACATCTTGTCCAGTTCTGGGATGCCTGTGTTACATCTATCATCACAGGGCAATCTCGATCCCCTCCAGACTCATGCTTGGATGTTTGAGCAATTGCCAGCTATGCGCGACCCTATTCCCGTTTTGAAGACGTTCGACCTCTAGAGTCCTCTCAGCCACAAACTCCAGTAACGCAAGTCCCTGTTTTGTGTGGACGTCCTTTGCAATCAGAACGAGGAAAGGATTTTTAGAAAACTCCCGAGCAATGACGCGAAGGCACCGAACAATCTCTCTTTCATTGACTTCCTGTGCAACGAGGTCTGATGGGGACCACCAGATCCACCAATCTGCTTCGGCTATTGTTTTCTTCAACCGCTTGAATTGGCTTAAGAGACCGTGAATATCTGCTGGATTATCAATAACATTATCATTTTCTGACTCGCTGATGCGTAGACGTAGTGCGGTCTGTGCAGTAAGCGCATGACCTGCAGCATCGACCAAGGTGACTTGTTCTGAAACATTACCAAACCGTATTGGTTTTGAGTGAATCAGTATTCCTGAACCCATGCCTTTGACAGACTCCAACACCTGTTTCAGGACTGCATATTCCGAGTCAATTGAGAACTTGACAAGACCTAATCCGGACTCACTACACCACTCTTGGAGGGAGATATTATGGTCCATGGGTTTCATCTCTCCTTGTCAGAGAAAACTTGCTGTAGTCAGGGACTCCATCTGCAAAGTCAAGTGTGATTACTTCGATGTTCTCTCTGGCAATATTCTGTTTGTTGTACAATGTGTCAACTAGATGGTCGATATCAATAGTCATTGTCACACAATTTACTCTCAAGAGGTCATGTTCCGAATCCGTGTAATAGTAAAAAGACAGACATGCGTGACCAATCCCGGCCCGCAGATGGTTTCTAAGAGCATCTACTGTAGATTCCATCTCGCCGCTGAACTTGTAGTCATTATGGTTGATTCTAATCTGAATCAGATATGGTTCTCCAAAGATTTCTGGCTCCACAACCGGAGTATAACCCCGAACAATCCCTTCTTCTTCCAGTGCTTGGATTCTATGACGGGCTGTTGATCTTGGAATCTCTAGGGCTCTTGCGAGTGTCGCCGGAAATCCTCTTGCACAATTTCGTAGAGTAAGTAATGTATCTTCTTTCTGCGCCTTTAGCAATCTTCAACATCCTCTCCTTCAATTCCATCCAGCTCAGCCAATTTTCGTTCTGTTTCTTCTCGCCTTCTTTCTGGAATCAGTTCATGCTCCTCTTTCAGAGCTTTTCGACCTTCATCTGATAATGGGGCAGGCTCAACCTTGGAGCGATTCAAGCGAGTCTTTCGAACAACTCCCAAGACCAAAGCTACAACAAATATGACTGAAAGTGGCATTGTCCACGAAAGAGTGTCCATTGGCAATGAGAGGTTCATCTCGTGGTATGCTCCCTGATAGTATTCGTTCTCTTCAATTATCAACCTCAATACTTGAGCTCCGTAGAGAGTTGTTTCCAGTTGTGATTGACCCTCACTGTCTGTAGCGACAGTTCCTAGAGGCTCTGGATTTCCAGCTAAGTAATAACTGACCGGAATGCCTTCTACTGGGTTGCCCTCATCATCAGTTACTAGGGCACCCACATATCCATTGATTCCACTTTGTTCATCAAGAAACACCACGAGACTTTCTTTGTTCACTTGAAGAATACTTACTTCATCATCTGGACTATTGAAGAAAACAGATTCTGTCATTGGAGCCCGAATTCTAACACTATAACTTCCGTATGGAAGTGTGGGGGTCCAAAGAATATTGACGTGACCGGACTCGTTTGTCAATCCGGTTCCAATCCCAATCCAAGTTCCGTCTAGAATCTCCAAATAAATTGGATAATTGGGAAGAGGCGAATTATCATCAGTCTGTAAAAGAACAAGCATGACTCCTTGGTCGCTGAATGTAAAACTGTCCACTTGAATGACAGTTAATCTTGTATCTTCACGTTCTGCCATACAATAAGGATATACAGCACTTGGGGCAAAACGACTGGATAAAACCTCAAATTTGAAGAAAAGAGGTCCGTATTTATCGCATGTCCAGGATATTGTTCCTTTCCCATGTCTATCTGTGTAGACATCATCAATCAAAGACCAAGTTTCATTATCTGAAGAAATGTACAGCTCGATTGTTGTACCAAGATCATCTGAATATGATGGATCATACAACGACTCAATCTCTATTTCAAATGTTGCAGTATCGCTGTAAGTAAGCTCTGGAACTGTTGCATCAATTTTCAAGTCCTGTTGTACTCGAATTGATTGATAAATTGTGGAATCTTCAAAGACATCTAAGCCATCAAGAAGCATGATGACATAGCACTCGAAATCATCATCTGATAGGACATCATCACCATCTAGGTCCCAAGGCAAAGCCCATGACGCTGTACCTTCACCCAGAGTGATGTCCCATGTGTTCATGAAATTCCTAGGTTCTCCAAAGTCTGGAGAGAGAGTCCACCATATTGATACACTGATGTTGATAGGGAGGTTCCGAATGTAGGTCACTCCTTTGAAGACTCCTGAGAAATCATTGTCATAGACGTCAAAGAATGCGTAAGGAGTGTTTTCCAGAGTGAGCATATTAGAGGGTATCACATAACTGAAATCCATGTCCCTGAGAATCGCTGTGAGTCCAGCAAAGGTCTGGTTTGCTGAAGTATGGAACCTATCACCCGCATAGCTCGCAAACAACGTATAGAGTCCTGCAGTGGTGGGATAGTAATAGAAAGATGTGTAGTTCTTCCCATCCCAATAGATATCGAATTTGTTATTGCCGATTGTCAGGTTAATCCAACCTGCAAATAGATTTGAATTCTGGTCGGTCAACCATACATTGATGATGAATGGATGAGGATCATAATCAGTGCTTACAGGAACGTAAGCTTGGATACCGCTAAGGTGCAGAAAAGATACAAGACGAATCCAGCGTACACTAAAAGTTGGGTTACCTTTCAGGGACGTGATTCCCTCAGCGGTGCTTACAGAAAGTGAATCAAATTGGCTGATAGTTGGTTCTGACCGTGGACTGAGTGTGGCTTCCCATCTTTGAGTACTTGGATTGAAGGTCATGGAAACTCCATTCCATGTGACCGTTGCATTTGTAATTACTAAATCATCGCTGAAGTACTTGAGTTTGGTGAAGATGAAGGTAGATGCGTCTATTGGAATTATACTCTCATTAGCTCCATATTCGAAAGCCACAATCTCTTCACTGATAGTTTCAACATAAATCTCAAGACCTACATATTCATTCAATGCCGCAGATTCATAGATACGAACTCTGAATGTATTCTCTGTTCCAGCAACGCCTTTTGTAAGACATGGTATTTCAAAACTACCAAAAGAATCCGGTGATACTCCTCCAGACCACTCTCCTGAAGGAGAAGGTGTTATTCTTACAGAATGAGCAAAGGTATGTGCAGGATGCGGCATAACTCCGCCACTAGACGCAGAAAAGGTGACTGTTCCAGTAAGTAGTGGGCTTGACAGAGGGTCACTCCGAGCAGGCATGGATGGAACCACTGAAAATTGGAGTGCTGGTTCTTGGTCGAGATCTTGACCTCCATCTGTTATATCAAAGGTTCTTTCTGAACTCCATGTGTTAGATTCATGATAGAGTTCAAGATCAATGTTTGATACAGTATCACATTCATATGTGAATTGAATTGCAAATACTGCGGTTTTGACTTGACTAGTAGACGTTGTATAGGATTCAGCTGTCAGAAGATTGATACCGTTACTCCAAGGTTCCAAATTCCATGCTCCATCATCCCAAGTCACCCCCCAGAGATACAGACCAGCTTCAGATTTTGTGAACAAACGAATGTAGTCAACGAGTTCAGAACCTTCTTCATTGCTTACTGAACAAGAAAATTCGTAATAGTCACTTGTTCCAGCCCCTCTGTAAGGATATAGATTGTCACCATCATAAACTGTATTGATACTTACACCCTCGTTCACTGATTTTCTATCTATACACTTGATGCGAAGATACTCCAGTCTCCATTCATTTCTGGATCCCCAATCGTTGAACTGGTCCATACTTTCAGCCTTTATGTAGAACCAAGGACCTGTAGTAACATCAATATCCCATGAGAATGATGTTGGAGTCTGTGCATCCAAGATGCCAATCTCGGTCCACGGACCCAAAGAGGACTCGCTGGAATAGAACTTTAGAGATTCGGACCAATAACCACTAATTCCTGTGTAATCATACCCCCGAACCTCGAGTTTCCAATCAAGATACTGATTTGCTAAACTGTTAAACTCAAACATTCTTTCGAACTTGAATTGAGTGAATATTCCGGGATCTAAGTCACTCTCCATTAGGGTTCCATAATCTTCGTCCGAATCTAGCATGTTTATGAAATCAATAACATTTCCAATTCCGCTAACATCATCATACGAATAGACGTAGTCATTACTGTCTGAAAGAATAGCTTGAGATATTGGTGTTATTATTAACGCTTCTTCAATCTGTATAGACTCCAACATTTCTTCAGTCGGTGCAGTATTCACTGAGGAATCTAAGAGAGGAACTGCCAACCATAGAGCAATGAAGACTATCAGCAGTACTCGTGTTCTTTGCAATTTAACCACCAGTCTTTCTTCCTCATTGTGCCTTTTCTACTCCCACGAATCAGTGCTAGTATGAGTAGGGATTTTAGGATAGATTCGAGCATGACTATCATTTCTCCTCATTTTTGATATTGTTGGAACTCATTCTTTGATAGTAGATGGTACAAATAGTAATCAATATTCCCAGACTGAGTGATACGGGTTCATAGTGCTATATCATCGTGTTTTGGAATAGAAAACCGTGCCGACGCGTATATAATGATTCTTATACCTATTTTGTCAATTCTGAACGCCCATATTGCTTATTATGGATACCATTCGGTACAAATATGCACAAAATAACCCTGAAATCTCGTGATTCGTCTTTGAAAGATTTGGGAAATGAAAGTAAAGGATTAGTCTTCAAAGTCCAAGATATCTCCGTAGTTTTTCAACATCCTCAGAACCTTTCATTTCAAGAACTCGATAACCCATATCTTTGATACGATTCCTCTTCTTCTAGGTCCCCATCGCTCATGCCCTCCTCTTCCTGATGATGACAAGGGCGATGACTGCCATGACTGCAGCACCTCCACTAGCCACGATCATGAGTGTCATGTTGTCCGTACCAGTTCGTGTGAGTTGTACATCGATCGTTTCTGTGTCAGAAAGGACTATCTCAAGCCGTACATGTTCCAGTGTACCGTCGGACTTGTACCAGACGGTTTCAGAGGTGACCTCTGGATACTCACTGTCGTCAACAATGCTGATGCCCCAAGTCGAGTCGGTCTGGATGACATTGATTTGGCTCTCTGAAGTGCTATTGATACTCCAAACAGCTTCAGTCAGAATGGTCCAGTTTCCGTAGGGAACAGCAGGAGAAACAACTGCGAGAGGTACTCCCTGAATCGAGAAAAATCCATTGAGATTGAACATCGATAGGTTAGAGGCCCAAACTGCTACGAAGCTGACTCCAGGTATATGGTCCACAACAACAGGCACCTCAGGTATAGTTTCTACTTGGACGAGTATACTTTCCTCAACTATGTCTTGGACTTGTCCGTCAATCGCATGCTCTGCAGTGAGGGTGAATGAGAGCGTTGTGTTTCCAACTACAGCCCAACGGAGTCCATGATCGTTGGGATTTGTTCCGGCAAGGAACTCTTCGAGGTTTGTACTTCCATCCAAGTCTTTGTCCTCATCAGCATCATCAGTGGTTGGCTTGAGCAGATATTCGACCTCCCACCAGTCCGGCATTGAGTCCGAGTCTGTGTCGGGAAGGTCTGGACGTGTCCCATGCTGGAACTCCTGAGCATTGGTCAGCGTGTCGTTGTCGAGATCACCGTCAGCATCGTTGACCAGAGGGTTGAGTCCATAGAGAATCTCCCAACCGTCGGTCATAGTATCCTGGTCTGAGTCGGGGTCTGTTGGGTCAGTACCATGGACATTGACTTCATCATAATCTCCTGCCATGTCCTCGTCAGTGTCTATCGAGTCTGGAAACGTCCCAAGGTTGAACTCTTCGATGTTAGTGAGGAGATCACCATCCAGGTCATCAAGACTGTCATCTGTTGTGGGGTCCAACCCATGAGCATGCTCCCACCCATCAGTCATTGTGTCCGAATCTGAGTCAGAATTAAATGCATCAGTCATCAGATCAGCTTCAGTGAGGGAGTACAGGTCGTCCTCGTCGAGGTCGTGCTCAGAGCTGTGCAGTATGGAATCACCACTATCAGTGGTCAGCGTGAACAGGACGTCATTGGAGTACACAGACCGATACTGTGAGATGCTGCCAATGCTCACTATCGACGAGGGATTGCTTGCGTCCAGTATCGTGGTTCCAGCAAACAGGAAATGTTCAACTGCAGTTATGGACTGGGCATATGTGTCGAAAGAGTCTTGGAATACAGGAATCGGACTACTCACATTGTACAGGAAGACTCTATCATACCATTGGTCACCAATCCACAACAGGTCACCAGCGATGCTCATGGACCAACACCACTCAGAAGAGGCGGGGTCTCTTGTCCATAGGATAGAAACAGACGAGGGGTCGGTCACATTGACTGCAGAGAAACCGTCATGTACTCGGGAAACATATACGACATCCTCTGTTGCTGCAATACCCTGCGCAGCGTTTGCTATACTGAGTATGTTCGTTATCGAGATATTGGTTGGGTCCCGTATGTCAATGACTCTGAAAGGCCCCTGACCGTCAACATAAGCGAAGTCATCCGTCGCATCCATTGCATCCAAGTCGGTGGATCCAGTGTCAACCACATCAAGCACTAAAACGTCCAGGGGATTGGATATGTCAAGTGTATAGACAAGTGAGACGTTGACAATGACCGCCACACTGCCATCTGACCTGACTCTGATGTCATGGCCCTTCAGTGTAGGATATGACGCGACCTCGACCAGCTCCTCTGGGTCCGAAACATCCACTATGACCAGTCCGTCATCACGGGAAACTGCATAGCAGAAACCGTCCTGTACATCGATGTCATTGATGTACAGGCCAAACTCATGAGTGTCCAACTCATAAAGGATCTCATCAGCAGAGGTTTCGAAAAAGTTTCTCATTGATGACCGAGAAACACCGATGGCAGTTTCATGCACCATTAATGGGGATGTCAACAATACCATCATAGCAACTACATAGAAGACAATTCTCCGTTCCATCCTACTTAACCTCATTACAATGAACCTTTGGAGGTTTTTATTTCCTCTGAAAAATGATGGGACCAGTCATCATCCTTCTCACCTTATACCGATTAATTAAGTCACTCCGATACGCGGGGCAGGGCTATGATTAAAATGTTTCAGTGGCCCAGGAACCCACAGTATCATAGACTGGATACAATCTATTTCTTCAAAGCGGGGTGATGGCCTTTAGATTTGAATACTGTAGGAGTGAAGACATACAAAGGACCCGAAATATACTCACACCTATGTAGAATCCTTAGAATATCCCGAGGTTTGTTGCAACCTCAGCGGCACTGTATTCAGGCGCTAATCTGACGAAAGCCTTTTTCTTTCCAGTTGGCATTATCAGAGTATTGACCTTCTCAACTACAACTTCGTAAAGGGACTCGACTGCCCACTTGATTGTGTTCTTGTTCGCTGTACGAACCACGTAGAAAATTAGCTTGTTCTCGTCGTCCACTGCCTCAAGACTTGCCTCTGTCACGACAGGGCGGATAATAATTTCATTTGGGTCTCTCATTAGATCACCTCAGATGAACAGATTCTCCTTTTCAAGCCTGTCAATGGCGGATCTTGTCCAGACCACTAGGCGACCGGGATGTGTTCCAGGAGCCAGAAGATCAGCATTTAGACCGTGAACTTCTGCAATGTCCACTCCAGGAAGATTACGAGCAGCATTAACGATTCCTGAGTCTATACCTACTACAATGAGTAGTGACTTGGGTGTCTTCATCTTTCTACCACGCATCTTTCCTTTACCAGCTCTGATGCTACGACCATTACTGGCTCTTTCAAGATCATCCCCCAAGCCGAGGAAGATTAACGCTTCAAAGGCTTTTGCCGTTGTGGTAACAGATTCTAACTTGTCAGTCACAACCATTGGAATCTGGGGAACATTGTCTATCTTGTGACCTCGAGCCTTAACGAACTCAGGGTTGGCAGAAGCTGCGATGGCTGAACGAATAGCCAATCGGTTCTCCTTTATGTTGATACGCTCAACGATTACTTTTCGTGCTTCAGGAGGATGTGCTACACGACCTCCGACAGTACCTGGAGCGAATGCAGCCTTGTTTGCTGCACCAGTACCACTTCCTTTCACACGGGGCATCCTTGACCTGCCATGTCCAGTCTGCCAGCTCTGAGCAGTGTTGCGTTTCCCAGCCAACTCGTCAACGCCGTGGGGTTGATGTCTTCGTGACTGCACTGCTAGAACTGCTCTCCTGATTACGTCTGGACGATATGGTGTATCAAAATGAGCGGGCAGTGTAACCCTTTCTTTGATGACCTTTCCTTTCAATGTAAATGCTTTCACAGTTGCCATAGATAATCATCTCCAATTACTGCTTCGAGGATGTGCTGATGTAGCTCACCGGGGTCGGTGTATCCACGTGTCCCTTCTTAGGACGAATGGCGAATCTGAATCGCACTGGTCTCTTTACTGTACCAGGGATAGATCCATGAAGCATTATGTAGTCGCCGCGAATCACGCCGTAGTTCACGAACCCTCCGGAAGGTGTAATTTCCTCACCACGCTCGCCCATCTTCATGACTTTGTTATTGAAGCTGGTTCGAGTATGAAATCCCGTTTGTCCTGCTCTAGGAACGGAATATCTGATGTTGGAAGGGGTCCATGGACCTATACATCCCACACCGCGTTTTGTCTTCCGTGACTTGTGCTGAAGAATTCGTATTCCCCACCTGCGCACCGGGCCCTGAAAACCATGACCCTTGGTCACTGCAATGCTGTCAATTAGAATTCCTTCATTGAGGATATCTGCAACACGAACATCTGTTCCAAGAATGCTTTGAGCGTATTCAAAGGCTTCTTTGACACTAGGCGCACCTACTTTGTACTCTGTTATGTCAGGTTTCTTCTTTGGTACTCCGGCAAGTCTAGGCTGAGTGTGGATTAGCATCCGGATCTCAGCAAGTGAGTCGAGTGTTTCCTCGAACTCTTTCATCTTGGCTTCATGGTCATATTCTTTGGGAAAAGGTATTGCTTTCCGGAGGTCCTCTGCGAGTGTTTCGGCAAGAACCTCGGTGACTAGTTTGAGACCATAGTGTGTGGCATTATAACCACGGATTGAGAATGGTCTAATTGGTGGAGTATCAATAATTGTAACTGGAACCACAGTTTCCTGACCCTGGAACGGGCTATCGGGATTGTCAACAGTCACCACCGCATGTGTCATACCGGCTTTGTAGCCGATGAAACCAAGTATCTTGGGGGAACCACCGTCATAAGAAGGCCAATTCTTGATTCTAGGTACGAATTTAGATGCTCTTCCTCGAGGTAGGTAGGCAAGACTACCTCTTCTGGGAGCATGTTTCTTCCTATGTGCCATTATTGTCACCTTGTAGTTTTGCAGCCCATGCGGCATCAAAATCATCTTCAATCGAATAGTCACCGCATGGCTATTCTTTCTACATCGCGAGCCGAGTCGTAGTGTGTTTTTAAGATTTGCCCAGTGACCAAGTTTGTAACCTTGAAGACAAATTGATAGCCCATGATGTCACTGAATTCGTTTATCTAAGGGGGTTCAGATACTCCATCGCTCTGTTTGCGCAATCGTCTGAATCTTTCGGACTGCATCTAGATGCCTCGCTGAATATTCTAGTTCGCCTAAACGGTTTCATCTATAATGGTCATGTTTGCGTGTATGGGTTAGATTCATTCATGAAAACCAGGTTTAGCGACCATAGGACCAAGTGAAACATTCAGCACGCCAAGGCTTACTAACAGTGCCTCATCAAGACGTACGGTTTCGGTACCTTGGTCGGAAATTGTATTCACCCAGAAATCAATGTTTGACTTGACGGTTTCTCTCTCTTCTTGGAAAACATCGAGGATACCATGACCTGGACCACCGAAAATTGCTAGTACTGACTGTGTTGCTGCAACAGTTGATTTCAGGTCAGCTTCAAGTCTGTGGAACGGGGGTGCTTTCCTTGAGAAACCGATTCTAGTGTCGTCCTCAGCCTCTTCAAGCAAACTACTGAGTTCTCGTACTCGTTCGACCGCAAATCCCCAGTACTCTTCTACGTCCTCTCGATCGATAATCTCAAGGGCGATTTGGGGTAAAATCTTCTTTACCCGGAATAACGTTGGGTCACGTTCACTAATGGTCTTGGAATAATTGATGGGTCTGTCAAGACCTAGGTCAACCTTGCCAGACCGAATTTGCACACCCCATCTCACAACTCCCTCTTGTAACTTCGATTTAGTGCTCTCTAAGGGGTGGCTCCTAGTCCTCAGTGGAGGAAGAATACCTGCATACTTGAGAGATGGAGATTTGGGGAAGATTCTCTTTCGAAGATACTGTGGTGTATCCATGAACCTAAGCAGCTTTGTCAGTAAGTCTGCATCTCTTTTCTTACTTGCAGCTAATGTCCCAGTGTAATAGATATACACAGTATCAACACGAAACACTGCAAGGGCTCGAGCTAGAGATCCGGCTTTCACAGTTTTTTGACGCAGATCTGAGCAGTCAGTCAATGCAGTATCAGGAATTGCAACTTTCAGAGTCATTTGTGTGTCCTCCTAGAGGTCAAGGGTGAACCATATTATTGTACGATTAGGTTCCTGAAGGATTCTCAGGTCAGCATAAGTCATTGCTTTGACCTCAGTCCTAGTATCATGTTTTTCGTGGTCAATCTTCTCGCCCAACGCGCGTCCTTCTAGCATATAACCTTCCATTGTTGCTTCAAGGTGATCAGCGTGGAACTTGGAATAAAATTGGTCATTAATATCAATCAATGCAATCAACTCACCAATCCATTCTACTAGTAACTCTTCAAGGTCTGTCCCTGTGACTTTAACTTCAACTGTATCATGTGGCTTCACAGTCGAGGTATCAAGAATAACCTCAAATGTTGCAAGGGCTGCCTGTTCAAACGCTCCAATCAAATCTGGAGCCCAGCATTCAATCGTGATATCTGCTGTGTGATCGTGATAGTTGAAACCGTGCTCCAAGGGTTTAATTCTCCTTCTCAGCCAACCACGACAAGAAGCTTAAAAGGCATTTCCAACGGTGGCATGCTGAGCCGAGGTAGCCAAGCCCGGATTACGGCGCTGGTCTTGAAAACCAGTTTCTTCGTGAAGCGCGAGTTCAAATCTCGTCCTCGGCGCCATTTCATTTTGCCGCTACGGAATGTACTAATGTGTCATCGATGTGAACATCTATTTGATTATAATGGAAATTCCTGTAAAATCCTGGTACGATGCCATTTTTCTAAGACATTCACAGAGAAGATATTCTGGTGAAGTTCCAAATGATGAAGTGACAGCCAGAATCGAGAGAGTCTGTAATGATTTCAGACCGTTTCCTGGAGCAAGAGCTGTCCTTGTGAGGGACTCCGGAAAAGATGTTTTCAAAGGTGCAGTAGGGGAGTTATTCTACAAAGTCAAAGAAACACCATACTATATCGCCTTCATTGGTGATATGGATGCACCAAATGTTCAAGCTATCACTGGATATCTAGGCGAGGGGGTCATTCTCGAAGCCACTGCTCTTGGTCTGAATACGTGCTGGGTCGGAGGATTTTATCGGCGCGAGCCTGTAAAGGAACAGGTCAATCTCAAAGTTGGTGAACGCATTTTAGGAATCACACCTATTGGGTATTCAAAGAAAGAAACTGACAGAGTGGGTGTTTCTTCCAAACAGTATAGACGTAAGAATCTCGAAAAACTCATTTTGAGTGGAGATGTTGATAATAAGAAATGGGTCAGAACTGCATTAGAAGCAGTGAGGGTTGCTCCATCAGCTGCGAACAGACAACCATGGAGATTCAATATCAGTACTGACACAATTACTGTTTCTGCTAATAGTAAGAGAGAGGGAATCCGTGTTTCAAGAAAACTCGATTGTGGAATTGCTATGTTGCACCTCGAGCTAGGTGCACGAGTAGAGGGTATAGATGGTAGTTGGGAATTTCTTGAGTACTCTGATGTAGCTATTCACAAAATCAACTAAAGCTCCGTCTTGACGCACTCAATCCATTCAAAAGGTTGACACGATTTCGAAAACATGTGATGTAGAATGTCAGTTCAGTACGATCTCAGCTGTAAGATTATTCCACAAGAAGGAAGGCTTAGAGTTGGAGGAACGGCCACCATTTCAGTACCTCAAAAGAAGTTCTATTTCGTGTTGAATCGGGGTTTGAAGTGGAAGAATGTTTCACAACGAATTGGAGACGAGATTCTTCCTGTGAACTTGTATAGAACTGATGAGAGAAAAGTACCAGGATTCTACAATGGTGATTTATGGGCGTTGGAAGCGACTATAGAAAAAGATGGAACCAATCAGGATCAGATTGTTATTGATTTGGAATATAGTGGGCAGATACATCCTCCCAAAAAGGATTCGAAGAAACCAACTATGGGGTACATCAAGAGTGATTTTGTAGAGCTTGCTTGCTATAGTGCTTGGTATCCAGTGCCTCTTACTATGACAGCATACATGAAATTTCATGTCACTTTGGAAGGTCCACCTGATTGGACTTGGGAAGCAAATGGAGAGAATTCAAGTTCGGAGGTGTCTGATAAGACATCTGTTTGGACCTGGAATCAAGAACGACAAGTGAATGATATCACCTTGATAGGGATGCCGCTCAGGGATGCTCATATTGACCCAGAGAGCTTTTTCTGGGGGACCAAGAGAATGGTTTCCTCTCAGAAGATGTTTGACAAGCATATTCACAATATCAGGGGTATGCTAGAGAACTGGCTTGGTCCGCGAGGTACAGAGGCACCTCTTAGGTTCGTGATAACACCTCGACAACTGGGAGGTGCTTACAACCGAGCAGGGATGGTGGTTGTGGGTGGGGGCTATCCAACTGAATCGAATCTACATAATGCAGTTCTTCAAGCGATGAGTCATGAGATATGTCATGACTGGTTTTGTAAAGCATCCCCCCTGACTTATGATAATTGGGTCGACGAGGCATTAGCTGAATTCTGTTCAATATACATTATCGATGATTATGTCAACGATGACTTTCTATCATCACGGATAACAAAGACCAATGAACGTCTTGAGAAAGCAGGGGATTTGCCAGCAATCAGAAACCTTGTTCGTGAACAAGATGAATCCTATGCGGCTTTCTATTTTCGTGGATTTTTGCTACTTAATGACGTTGCAGAATCTGTTGGAATTACAAAGTTCAGGAAAACTATCGGGGAATTTGCTAGGATTTGCACCCAGAACGAGTCGATAACATCAGAATCATTTCTCGACTTGATACAGAAAAAGCTTGGAAAGGAATCTCGATCAAAGATGGAGAAATGGCTTGATTATTCAGGAGAGGGCGTTCCTGAATTTTAATTTCTACCTCTAATTTGTCAGAAACACCATCAATGCTAGAACAAAGTAGTAGACTTGGTAGGTACTGACCATAAATCGTTCGACTAATCCTAGGTAATTACTCGTAGCAGCGATAGAGGTAGCAATTACGAGAACTAGAGACACAATTGCTGCAATCAGTGAGAATGTAGCGAATGTACCCCAGACTGTATCTGATACCAAACTAAACCAAAGTACAACCATCCCTGCAGTAGCCAATATCCCTGATATTGCAATCAGAACGAGATGCATTTTCCCACTTGTGGTCACAAGTTCACCTCCCGCATCAAGCGGAAAGAAGATGGCGACAAGTACTCCAAGGAGTCCACTAATTACGAACAAGATGGGGCCAATGATTGACCCTATTCCATTGTTTATTCCCCAATGTAGTCCAACATAGAAAAGCAACAGTAGAGTACTTGATGTTATGATAAACTTGTCAAGGAGTTTCTTGTTTGGAGCATCAACTGCAATAAGGGTACTAACGTCATCACGAATGTGACTATAATCTGAGTCCAAGATCCCTCCTAGAATCCACATCACTGTGTAAATGATTGGACTGAGCATTCCACAGATAGCTAGAAGATGGAATAGATTTATGAAAACCACCCTATGCATCTAAGTTCTCAATAATGGTCGCAACTCCCTGTCCACCACCAATGCAGGCATTAGCGACGCCATATTTTGCCTTTTTGTCTTTGAGAATTCTTGCCAGCGTCCCGGTTAACCTAACCATGGTTGAACCCAGAGGATGTCCGATTGCAATCGATCCCCCCATGACATTCACCTTCTCCTCGGGGATATTCAGTTTATCCATACAGTTGAGGGGGACAATACTGAAAGCCTCATTTATCTCCCAGAAGTCAATATCCTCAGCGCTTAATCCTGAATGCTTGAGAGCCTTGACTGTAGCAGGTACAGGACCTCGACCCATGACAGTAGGATCAACTCCAGCCCACCCCATGGAAACAATTCGTGCCATAGGTTCCACACCTCTTTTTTCTGCTTCCTTTGCCTCCATTAAAACAGCAGCAGTGGCACCTGCATTTAGAGGTGATGCATTACCCGGTGTAATCACTCCCTCATCTGTCCCCTCTCGTTTGATATACCCCTCTTTCCCCCCATTTTTCTCAAGATAGAATGGTGTTGATACTCTTGGCAGAGTTGAAACTTTCTCAAGTGTTGAAGGTCGGGCACTCATATCCTTGTCCACCATCATGGGTTCATCAATATTACCTGGTGTATGTCCCTGTATTGGTATGATTTCACCTTTGAACCATCCACTCTCCTGATTTTTTATGGTCAAATTATGACTCCTCACACCAAATTTGTCCATATCCTCCTTGGTAAAGGTGGGAACCTCCTCCTCGTATAATTTCTGAGCAGTCTGCAACATGTTGAGTACCGTAGCGACATCCATGTCAGGTCTGTAAAACTCCGAAGCTTCGTCAGCCATGGATAGGTTTGGTTCGACACCTTGTCCCCTCACTCGAGTCATATGCTCAAAACCTGTTGACAGAACGGTTGTACTGAACCCCGTCATGATCTCCATGATACCAATATGCATGCCTGAACCTGCAGATCCACATTGACGGTCGATGAAGACAGAAGGTACATGATGCGGAAATCCAGATAGGAATGCGGGTATTTTTCCTCCATAGGTCCAGTTCTCAAGGACACCTGAGGCCACACCGACAGTGAGTTCATCGATGTCCTTTTTCTCGATTCCTTTGTCTGAAAGTGACCCATCGAAAAATTTCAGGAGTAGACGGGATAGGAGTTCATCTCCCCTAATCTCACCGAACACATCGGTTTCAGGTTTTTGAGGACGGGATCGTGAGAATGGGGTACGCGCGTAATCAACCAACCACACTTCATTCATACTCAGTTTTGTGAGATTCCACAATATTAATTCTTACCTAAACCCAAGATGTTGAGTATAGTTCCGTTTTTCCCAGAATCTAGAAAGTTCTTAGTATGTTATCTTAGGTTCTTTGAGAGGAAAGGACCAAGGTCACTGAATCCAAGATTTCGGTAGTACTCTTTCACACCAATTCCACTGTTGACCAGTATGCGGTCTACACCAAACTCATCTTGACTGATCTGTTCAGCAGTTACTAGTAATTTTTCTCCGAGACCGAGATGTTGCCACGCTTGAGGGTTTCTGTCACCGATTTCAACAACAGGACCATAGACTCTCAATTCTCGAATCAATGAACATGGTTTCTCGTGTATCTCTGTTCTGTGAGCCTCACCACTGGGCAGTCTAAGACGCAGGAATGCAAAAATGACATCAAGATCAGGTATCTCGAAAGACAAGAAGACCTCTTTTCC
>VAPA011068839.1_pt1 | contig 21590 bp, 24 predicted proteins | sample 3395041 | NCBI WGS metagenome assembly VAPA01 (sample SAMN08290432, study PRJNA428436) | hydrothermal vent metagenome | isolation source: Deep-sea hydrothermal vent chimney | place: Indian Ocean: Southwest Indian Ridge | depth 1973 m m
GATCAGTAAAATCAAAGAATTTCGCCAAGAGGTATTCTACATACTCTCTCCGATTCCACATATTTTTCCCACCGTATCCATAGACAGTTGTTTCCGGGAGAAATTCATCCGATCTATTACCCCTCAGCAGTCCTGCATCATCCCTAATATTCATTGATGGATTCCTGCCAAGTTTCTTTTCATTAAAAACAGTCCCATCAGCATCATCAGGATCAGGCTCCTCTAACATCCAGTATGATTCCGAAACCCATACTTTTCTCATTAGATGAGTAGCATCAAAGCCTACCCAATTCTGAATCCCTGAGGCTCTTACATCTCCTCCCTCTATAACTCTATCATCAGATGATACAATCCCGGTAAATATAATATTCTCAACCTCAGATTGAACACCTAACCCAAACAGATTCCCTACTTGCTCAGTAATTGCAACTATCCGAATATACCAATTATCAAGATAGAGAGCATCATAATCATCATAGTCATCATCAAACTCATACTTAACTCTCCCATATTCCCTATTGAATTTACAAGAGCCTCCCCCTCCTCCTCCAGTAGCCATTGAAACCGTTTCAACATTGATCTCAGGATACTCAGTCCATCCCTCATCCCAATTCTCTTTTAGATAGACTGTTAGAAACTGATTAGGGAAAGGGAACTCTCCCGGCTGACTGGCAATAGTAACTCCATTACTCATAATGCATCCTCAGGAATAGCACCTCTCCAAGTACTCCCTCCCGGAGGAGCATCTGGACCGACTGTATCAATAACCAATGAGAGGACTGAATCAAGTTCTGAATAAACCCATACCGCTCCATCCAGTCTCCGAGTCTGGAGCCTGACTTTTACTGTAATCCCATGAGCCTGAACCGGGAGGGGATATTTTAAAACCTCAGCCATATTCCCTCTAAATTCAGGAGTTATACTTGGAGTATCTACAGGAGGAGTACTCCCGTTTATAGTATAAGCAATAGACCATTCCTCAGCCCTGACTACTGCTGATGCATCAGGAGCCGGAGAATTATATTCCTGATAAAGTCCATATATCCACGTAACCCCTGCTCTCTGCTCAAGTCTCCAATCCATAGGAGCTGATGGAGGTAAGTTTACAGCATTATCAGATTCAATCAGCAATCTCTTATATCTCTCCCCATTATTCCCCACGTTTCCAAATCCAGAATCAAGCAGGCCATTAAAATTAGATGCAGATATTCTATGATCCCCATTTCCAAATAGAGCAGTAGTCTCATACCCATTAAAAGTATCATTAGTCTCATCAGGAGTTGACCCCTCAACAGGAGGAGTCCCGGTATCCCAATAGAACCTATACTCAGCATCTCCAAATATTCTATAACATCCCCCTCCTCCTCCGTATCTTTTACCAAAGTCAATGAGTTTTGGCTTTACAAAGTTCTGTATGCCCGGAGTAAATCTTGTCTCTCCTATAGCAGTATTGATATAAAGCATTTGAGGAGTAACAGGAGGAGCTAATCTCTCATCAGCATCAGGATGAGAAATTCCCCAAGGATTGACATCAAGAGTAGATACATCTACAGAGTTTAGAATAGTGGTAGTAAATCCAGAGAACTCATATAGAACATCATCAGTCAATTCAGAGAGCAGATAATTAGTTCCTGTCCAACTGCATCCAACCGGAATAGGAGATGCAGTCAATCCGGAATGATCAATAGAATCCAGAACAGTAGAGGAGAATCCTGATGTCTGGAATGATTTATCAGTTGCCCCTGAACAAGAGACATACACATCAATACTATTCCAAGTTACCCCATTAGGATTATTGCTGAGACCGGATGAATCAAATGAATCCTTTACTGTAGTAGAGAACCCGGAATTTAAGATTATATTATTTCCATTATCCTGATGCCAGATTACACTCCCATCTAAGTCAGATGAGACCGCATCAGGATCATCTCCCCCTGAGGTATAATCCAAAGAGTCTGTTATAGTAGAGGAGAATCCGGATGTCTGATATATGAAATCATCTATATAACTGGCTATGTAGAAATCCCCACCCTTAGTCCATTCAATCCCATGAGGATCAGTAGTAAATCCGGCTGTACTAAAAGAGTCCAAAACCGTAGTAGACCAGTTTGAAATCTTTAATACTTTATCATTCTGATAGCCGGAAAAATATAGATCAGCCATTACATCCCTTATTTATATAGAAATTACTGAGAGCCTCTCTGAGCCTGAAATACCTATATCTAAGAATTATTCCTCAAATACTATATAAGCATCTACAGTAGTCCCATTAGGAGGATCAATCACAAGCCCTACTCTGGAGCTTACTTTGGGCTGAGCCTCAGAATTAGGCGAAAAGATCAGACCTGTCTGAGGATGCACAGCCATATCTCTTACATGAACCCCTGTAGTAGGCTCTACTGTTGCCGTATGCTGAGCAACAGTATCAAAAGTCCCGGAATCATCCTCATCATTCTCATTGACAGTTAATCCGGTCATTGTCCCGGCTGTAGACTGAATAGCCAAATAAGCATCAATAGGCTCATGAGTATTATTAACTCCATGAAAAAAGATACCTACCTCAAGAATTTTAATGGGATGATTAACTCCACATTCTAACTGTAAGAGAGTTTTTACTGCACCTGAGCCAGTACTAACTCCCTGTATTGTCGCAATCCCTACTTTGCCTGCCATTTGTTTTCTCCTGTATTAACATTATTCTGAAAAATAAGACCAATCAAAATCAACTTTCTTTTTAAATGATGGAGAAGTCCCTGCCGGGACTACCCTCCTAATTCCAAATATCTCTCCCTGTAATGATTCTACCCTACTCCATGACAGAGTATCAGGATGATCCTCATAATAAGGCTGTACCCAGTTTACATTCCCCTGCTTAATATTACTATTCATAAACTCTACATCTCTCATAGTAACTGTAGTAGGCTCTGAGAAATCAAGAGAGTCTATTATGGTACTGGAAAATCCATCATATTTATAAAACTTATCCAGAGCATTTCCGGAAGTAACCATATTTTGACCATCCCAAGTAATCCCGTCCTGAGCAAAATCCAGAGTTGTATTTATAGAGTCCAATATTGTAGAGGAGAATCCTGACATTTTAAAAAGTTCATTAGATGAAGCTCCAAAATATCCACACCAAAGGAGAAACGCATAATTATTATAAGAATTTACTCCGGTTAAGTTAGTATGATAAGCTGATATACTGAAACTATCTAATATTGTAGTAGTAAAAGCAGACAACCTATATATTTTTAGGTCAGTTTGAGAATTGATAACTGTATCATCCTCAAATATATCAAGACTGCCAAATGTAGTCCCTAATGCAGATATATCAACAGAGTCTATAATGGTAGTAGAAAATCCTGAGGCTCTGAATGCTTTATCATCTGTTGTCCCGGTAAACCATAAATCCAGATCATACCATGATTGCCCTCCCCAATTCGTAATAGGAGGCCAGGTACTCAGAGAATCTTTTAAAGTAGTAGAGAATCCGGAGTATCTATTACATACTCCTCCATTCATATGTCTAAGATAATCTTTATTCCCTTCCTCAATCTCTGCTCCATCAGCAAGCCAATATCCATTCTGTTGAGTTTCTTGACTCATCCAGAGTTTTAAATCAAGGACATCAGTTTCAGATTGATTATAAAGCTCAGCAGACCACCAAGAATCATCTCCATTTAAAGCCTCATCATATTCAACATCCTCTCCAGAGAGGAGAGTTTCATAACGGCATTCAATATAAATATTAGTTGATACAGGGGATGTACTCAGATAATCATTATATACCCCTATCCGAATATATTTACTTTGGTCCTCCCCATCCTCAAGAATATAATTACCATCAACAGAACAATTAACAGTACTCCCAAAGGTATCCGATCCGGGAGCTTTCCAAGCAAATATATTATTACTCCCTACAGATTTCAGAATCCCTTTCCCTACTCCATTCTCCCATGATACAAATATAACAGCTACTCCGGGGACAGTTCCTACCCATCTTACAGACTGAGCCTCAACCCCTTCCATATCCCGGAGGATAACAGCATCCTCTCTAATCTTCTCAGGATGGATAACATCCTCAGCCAGAACAGGTCTCTCCTTCATATAGAGTAATGGATGTCCTATCCATTTACTCCGGTCTTTTTCAAAAGTTATTTTTCCTATTTCTACCTTTGGAATATATGGGAATCCCAATCCTGCAACTCCCATTCTCTGCTCTACATTATCATTAGAGAGACCCCATTGAACTGAATCTATCCCACCTCGATCAAAGGAATCTACTACTGTAGTAGTAAATCCTGACATCTTAAAAATATATCCAGAGGTATCTCCCCCAAACATAACTTGCTGACCATTCCAAGTAACTCCCTTAGGCTCTGTATCTACAGGAGTAAAATCAACTGAGTCTAATTGAGTAGATGTAAATCCAGAGAATTGATAACAGACATCAATTGCTCTCCCTAATACCATCAGTCCAGATTGATTATAACTGACTCCGGTTAATTGCCAATCCAATCCAAGCATATCAATAGAGTCTAATACAGTAGATGAAAATCCTGAGAGATGATATGCAAATTGATTCACATATCCAACAGCATATTGATCAGTCCCATCCCACGTAACCCCTGTAATAGTTACATCAATAGCAGTAGATGAAAATGAGTCTAAGAATGTACTGGAAAATCCGGACATTTTGTAGGATTTTTCTGAGACCGCTCCACTCCAAAGAGTATTAGTCCCATCCCATACTATTCCATAAGGAGCTACATCAGTAGCAGATACATCAATTTCATCATTGATATAACCTGAAAAAGCATTCATCTGATATAGTTTTGCTGATACATCTCCACACCAATATATAAAATAATCAGCAGTTATTCCGAGTCTCCCGGTTATATCAGAGGTTGAGATTGCAAAAATGGAAGGTTCTAACGCTGTAATATCAAATGAATCAATAACAGTAGTAGTGAATCCGGAGAGATGATAAATATCATTTCCCGTATTTCCTCCAATGTAGGTATCTTGACCATCCCAAGTAGTTCCATAAGGAGTACTATCAACTCCACTCACAGATAAGGAATTAGTTATAGTTGAGGAGAATCCTGACAGATGAATCACCTTTGCTGAATTCAGGTTGATGCATCTCAGATCAGTCCCATCCCAAACCATCCCCCGGATATTAAATCCAATTGATGTATAATCAACTGAGTCTAATTTAGTAGTAGAGAATCCTGAATGCTTTAAAAATATTCTACTTGGAGTTGTATTATCATACTTAGTCCAATAGGTATTCTCATTCTCATCAGTTGTATTATCGAACATAGAACCCGGATTAGCATACTCTGCTGAGACATCCAAGGAATCAGTTATAGTAGTAGTAAATCCCGATAATCTATAGAGTACTTTATTTGCATTTCCTGAGAACTGAATTTCATCTCCATTCCATTCAACTCCCTGAGGCTGAGTATCTATACTGGAAACATCAACAGAATTCAAGATTGTACTGCTGAATCCAGAAGTCTGGTAAATGGTATCCTGATTATTTCCAGTAAAATAAATATCAGCCATTATTCATACCTTGTCTCACAAATTCCCCGATAACTCCCTGCCTGATTTTCTGGCCCTCATCAAGTCTAATATTTTCTCTCTCAGCCTCAACTACTACTTTAGTAAATTCATGGACTGGATGCTCTTTCCAATGTTCGCAAAAATAATCATAATGAGTCCAGATTCTATATCCAAGAGATTTAGCTTTTTTACAGAATGCAAAGTCCTCTCCCTCCAGAATATAGCCCCTCTCATCTCTCTTGCATACCCAAGGTTGAATCTTTTGCATAGCACAAAGGACATTCCTCCGGATAAGAATACAGCCTGCTCCGATTGCATCTATCTCCTGTAGCCCTACCTGAGGATGATGACTCATCCACCCCCTACCTCCATCCTTAGGATTACACTCAGTCCAATCCATAGCATTCCAAAGGATTTCTTTATTTTGGTAGACCATAGTAGGCAGGCCGATTATATCCTTTTGTAACTCAATGAGGTCTAATGGATTCCCCCCTCTTGGAGGATTATCAGCATCCATCATGAGAAGCCAATCCCATCCTCCATCTACAGCCTCATTATGACATCTGGCTCTATTATATTCAACTGGACTCCATGTAGGGTCCATATAATGAACATCATAACGGGGATCATGGATGAGCTGTATAATAACTCTCACTACCTCTTTACATATCCATCCCATATTCAGGACAGTAAAGAGAACTCTTGGCTTAGAAATCAAATCAGCCTCCTTTAATTTTCGGGAGTTTTAGGGATATCTTTTTCCACATCTGCCTTTTTAATAATATTCAATCCCCGATTCTGTTTGAATCCATCAAAAGTCTTTTCTTTATTTGTTACAACTCCGGGAGCAGGATGATCAGGATTAAGAGCATTCTGATCAGCAACATCCATCTTAGATGTATCAGCCTCCTGAATATTTCCCTCAAGTCCGTATTTTGCTCTGAGGTTATTCATAACATCTGCATTTACTTTTTGCTCAAGATCTGTCTGATGACTTCTATTATCATAAAAATCTTTAGCATCTGCCTCCTCAAGTATTTCAATCCGGTCTGAGAAAAGTCTCTTAGCCTCTTTTGCAAAGGGAGCATCAGAAGCATAGATACAAAACTGGACATCTGGATCAGCATTTACCTCATCTATTGTTCCCATTTCTGAAATCTTATCAAGATGCTGACCAGTCCATCTATCAAGATATATAGCCCAGTCCTGACCACCTCCCCTGAGGGATTCATTGATCTTATTAAAATCAGGATAGTCCATAGGTTTTAAATTTGTTCTCAGAATCTTTACTTTAAAAAATACTACATCAGCCATTTGTTTTCTCCTAAATTTCTACAAAAGTAACTTTATCACTTACATCATCATAAGTTATATTAAAATTTGGAGCATCCGGAATTCTAACTATTTTCTCAGTCCCGAATGTAATTGCATCTCCATCATTACCATATACATCTACTGGAATAACTCTCCATTGATAATCTGAAAGATCAGCCAGGAATCCAGATGTCCAATAATATACCCATTGATTCTTATTATGTTTTGATGTCTCCTTTTCAACCCATCCCCCTCCATCCTTATTCTCCTCTATCCTATACCTATCAACATCAGCAGAGAGAGACCTGATCCAATGAATAGTCCTGAACCCCGGAAACTTATCCGGGTTATTTAGAATAGGGTCGAAATCAGGATCATTAGTATCTAAGACAACTACCCTGCTCTGAGAATTAGGAGGTAAATAAAGAGAGTATTTATTACTCTGAGTCCGAGTTAGATACTGCCCATCCTTATACCAATGATAGTATATTACTCCGGTCAAATCACTTGTAACAGTAATCTGATGAGTATTCCCTACCCTAATTGCTCTATATTCGGTAATGCTCATAATACTATAAATCCTGAAACTGTAATCTCTCCTCTGATTTTCAAAACCCCTGATTCTACTACAGCTACTTTAGCTAATGGAGAGACATCAGCAACCAAACAATCACTATGAGTAATTCCAAAGTCATCCTCAATATCTATGATAGTTGACCTAAGAGCCTCAATATCAGTCTGCCAAGATTCAACATTAAAATCAGAGTCAAATAATAGTCCAGTAAAATTAAACTGCCCGGATTCCTGAGCCTGTTTTTTCGCTCCATTCCCATTGATCCCCGGTCTCCTGAATGTCTTTATAGATTCAGATGGACCAGATGCAAATCCCTTAACAAAATTACATCCAACTCCTCCGATATTTGGAGCCATTATCTATCTCCTTTGTATATCACTACTGCCAAATATATGCTCAATCCCTGCCGTTCCTCCAGTTGTCGAATTCAGGAGAGAGTCTGCTGTAGGTTTTTCTCTTTTTGCATTTCCTCTATTTATTCCCTGCTCAATCTTTTTTAATACCATTACAGCCTCACTCCCTCCTCCATCCTCCGGGAGATTATTAGGATCAGGAGCATTATTCCAAGATGATAACTGCTCTAAATCCTCCTTCTGCAAGAAATAAGATGGATTCAAATATTGGATAGTTTTATTTAAAGCGTATTTAGTCCCTCCCCCAATTTCAGCTAATGCATTTCCCTTAGCTGTCCTCATATAATATCTATGTCTCCTCTGCAATACAGCATTAGAGAGATTGTATTCCATAGCCTCTCTCTGCTGAGAGATTTCAAGTAATGCCTCCTCTTTTTGATCCGCTCTTATTGCTCTAATAGTAGGATCAGTAGAGGCAGTCGCTAATACTCTTTCAGCAAGTCTCTCCTCAGTACCCTGAATAGATGATAGTCTCCCGAATTGAATTGCTCTCCTATTCTCTTTGAGGAGTCTAAAAGTTGAAACAGCCTGAGCATCTTGGAGAAAATCTGTTAAGTCTTTTCCCTCTAATCCCATCTCAGAAATCATATCAGTAATCTCAATCAAGCCTTTTCCTTTGAACTCCTCCTTTTTCCCTGTTGCCCTGAGAAATGCTCCAATAGCTGTCCCTGCTCTTTGTGAACCCATAATAGTACTCAGAGGAGACATTGCAGATAATAGCTCTCCAATATCTGTCCCACTCCCTCCAAGCTGTCCAAGATTAGGAGCCAGTCCAGTCAATATTTCCTCAGCCTTAGATGGAGCCTTACCTGATGCAACTAATGCTCTTGAGACAATATCCTGTAAACTCTCATCAGTTCCAAGACCAGTCTTGATCCCTGCTACTGCTGAGAGCATTGCACCCGGATCATTAAATACCGGGAATAATTGACTGATGAATTTTTTATCTCCCTCAAATCCCGATGATACAGTCTGAAAAACAGTCTCAGCAGATTCAGCAAGAGTTGAGGCTCCTCCTCTTGCATATAGTTCATTAGTCATTCTTACAAGTTCCTGCATCCTTTTAGGGTCTCCCCCGGATAACTGAGCCAGACTTGCCATTGGAAGTAAAGCTCTTTTTTGTTTTTGTGCCCCTTCCTCCCTCATTCTATTCAGTTCGCCAAACCCTGCCTTGACTGCCTGAATAGCTGATCCGATCCCTACAATCCCTGCTATATATCCCTTGACCTGAGATAAGGCTCCCGATCCAAAGGAATCCTCATTATTCTTTTTCCAACTGTCCCCGGATTGCTTAGCAGACCTTGCAGACCCTTGAGAGGCTTTTTGAGATGCCCCCTGCATTTTATCCATAGTCCTCTGGAAACTCCTATAGAGTTTATAGTCATCTCCTGAAAATGAGACCTTTACATCAGCCATTACTTACCTCCATACCATTGGACTCAATGCTATTGATAACTAATTCAGCTATAGTAGGAGAATACTTAATCAATCCTTGTCTCCATCCGGTAAAGAGGGAATATTTGATTGAGTCGTATTTAACTTTTTTTTTACATACTCATCCCAAGCAGGATAATCAATTACAGCTAATGCAGATTTAGAGGCTGATTGAGAATCAAATAAGCCCATTATACTGATCTCCATTTTAGAGAGTCTATAATTGAGACAGAGAGCATCCCCTGCTACATCCCATCCATCAGAGAGAGTAATATCAGACTTTCCTCCAGTTATAAAATCATCCCACATCTTACAGGACTTTTCAAATAGCTCCTGATATTCATCTTTGACATTTCCCTCAATCCATTTCTCTCCATCATATTCAAGTTTTCTTGGGAGAGGAGTATCATCATCCGATCCAAGGAGTCTCAATACCGGGACATTCCATAGCTCCCCATTTGATAGTAATGTCTGATGTCCTCCTAATTGAGTCTCTCTCTTTAATTGTTTTTCAATCTTATTTGATTGAGGATTATATCCAATCCAAACTCCATTAGATTTCAAATCAGTCCATTTTATTCCATCAAGTTTCAGACCTTCATCAGTATAGGTAAATATCACTCCTGAACTCCCATCCGGGCCGGATGAAGTTGCTACCTGAGCAGGCTCTCTCTTTATTACAGGAATGATATAATCAAGTCCCCTTTTCTGTAAGGTATCAAGATTTACCGCTGAGACTTTTGGAATAAAATATACTAACATTGATCTCTCCTATGTAATTGCTGATGCTGTATCAATAGTAATTGGATGGACTGGAGATGCTCCCGGAGCATCCCAAGGAGTTATTCTATAAGAAATATCAGCAGATGGAGAGCCTCCAATAGACATAGGATCAACCCTGCATTTACCTAATGTAAATTTGATATGTTCAGCAACTCCATCAGCTACAAAAGTCCCTCCCTCATCTCTTTTCCTTGCATAGAATTCAACCTTATCCACAGCATACTCTTTCCCATCCTCTGTAATAACAGAGGTCAAATCAAGATGCTTTCCGGTTATCTGGATAGTAGGCTCAATAGTAACAATATAGACCAAAGATGGATAGATGTCTGAATCAGCAGACTCAACAGATGGAGTAATCCCAAAAGTAATATTAAGACTTGCTATCCCCTCAACCTCCTGAACATCAAACATAATCTTTCCAAGAGTAAATGAAGCATCTACCTGAGGATAGACTGCTCCCGGTAATGATGCAACCTCATCCCAAGCAATTGGAGACAAGGCTCCATCTGAACTAATAGCAATTATATCAGCTTGTAATGATCCTATCCCTCTATGAGGTAATTGGAGAGTCTTAGGAATTAGAAGTCCATCTCCTATAGTTGTTTTATGGTGGACTGCTCCTGAGGCTCTTGTGCCTCCGGGAGCATATTTTTGACAGAAAATTATAACTCCATCTCCATTTACTCCCGAATCAATGAGCATCCCCTGTACTCCACATTGATCAATAAACTCCTTAATATCAGGAGATTGAAAGTTTCCAACAGGCTCTCCCTGTTGCAAGAATGCCATTGAGTTATATACTTCTCCTCCCGGCATTTGAACCCCTGTAACAAGATTCATATTTATGGCAGTTTTACCATTCACATAAACAGCAGTCCCTCCTTGACCTGTCTCAGTATCTAAGACAAGAGGATAATCTGTATAAGCATTTGCAATAGTCATAATTATGTACTCCTTTTTATATGTTGAGCTTGTTTAGTAATACTTGCATCTAATATTCTTACTAACTTAGCAATATCTCTCTGACTGATTGCTGTAAGTTCTTTAGGCATAGTGGGAGATGATGCATAAGGTTTATAGTATATGTAAGGAGGAACATGGAGAACCAAATCTCCTCCAGTTCCCTTAGGTCTTGAATCCATTACAGTCATTGCTTGCTGTTTCATTTTTCCAGATAGTTGTAATGGATTAGTATGTCCCCATTTTTTTAGTTTCTGTCCTGTATATGTCTGATTGAAAGTCCTCCCATCCTCTCCCCCTCTTGATCCCTGTCTCTCATCATAATTATATTCTCTTGCTCCAGAATGAGTAAAATGCTTTTTGAGAATAAACCTATGCCAATATTCCATAGTTACTCCCCATGCTTTTTTCTGGATTTCCCCCCAAGTTTTTCTATCAAATATTTTAGGATCTCTCTGGACTGTTGTTTTTATAGCAGGGAAAATCATTCTTAATTCCCATCATAATTGATTCTGAGAATTACTGTATAAGTATATCCTGCTGTCTGCTCCTCATTTATATCAGGTCTATACGGTCCCTCCTCTATAGACCAGTCAATCATATTTAAGTATCCTGCTGTCCCCACAGACTCCTCAAGATCAGTCATCACAGCCCCTACATTATTCATAAATTCAAAGGCTGAATCTATCTCATCATCTGATGAAGTTACAGAGGCCTGCAATAGCAACTCCAATCCATTCTCTTGGAAAAATAGTCCCTGCTCCTCTTGTCTCCTTGACCAATCTGAGGCAAAGCCTATTACAGCCAGAGGCTTATCAGATGATTCGGGAGTCCTCGCTACATGAATCCGAGCCTTAGCGAGAGTAGGAGTTCCCTGACCTGTCCAAGTCTGAAAAGCAGAACTATTAGCAAGCATCTCCCGGAGATATGAAATAGGTAGACTCATCATTCCTAATGGAGATGTCATTATCTATGTATCCTCTCTTTGTTACCGCCTATGAATCTATCATCTCTGGTAACTACTTCAAAGGTAACAAATGGCTCTTTATAGAGGATGCTCCTTACTGCCCAAATAATTGAGTCAATAGTGAATGTATCATCCAATGATGGAGCTGTTACATCCGTAGGATTGCAGGCCACAGTCCCAAGACCATAAGCCTGTTCTCCCTGCCTGACATACTGCTCCTCTATCCCCTGATATCGGAATACAGCAGATATATCAACAGGACTCTCTCCATCAGGATTGTAGGTAACTGTCTCAGCAAATTCATCAGTATTTAAAAAGACAGTTCCTACATCTGATGCTATCTGATCCTTTAAAGTCATTTCTTAGTTGTCTTTTTCTTAGATGTTTTCTTTGTTGCTTTTTTCTTAGGCTCAGCAACAGGAGCAGGAGTCTCAGATTTTACAGGCTCCGGAGCTGTTACCGGGGATTTAGTTTTACTGTTTACAAATTGAATCTTTTTAAGCTGAGATGCCTTATTAAGATGATCAATGGTAACCCCATCAGGACTGATACCCTCTAAGAGAGTAAAGCCAGGGTCTCTCATGATATTCCCTACTTTGACCTTTTCTGTTGTTATAATACTTACTTCATTCTTTTTCATTACAAAACTCCTCCTAAGTTAAATGAATAATGGAGGACTCCGGTTAAAGAGTCCTCCATTATGATAATATTCAGACTCAAGTTCAGTCTAAGATAAAGTCCCGATTTCTGCCTGTTGCCAGTAACCGTAACCAACATTCCTTATAGCTTCTACCCCATAGAGATGTCTGTTATTTTTGAACTCCTCCTCAGAACCCTCAGCAAGAGCAGACATAGAAACAGCCTTCTCCTCCTGTAGGATAAAAGGTTTAGCTCTGCCATCTGTCCTGAAAAGAGCGAGTTTTGTAGTCCAAGTCAAGCGAGCATTGGAAACTACAGTAATATTAAAAGCCTTTCCTGCAAGAGGATTTTCCCGAATCCCTGAACCTGTATTAAGATTATTTTTGGTAACCGCCTGCAAAGCAGCTCCATAATAAGAAACAGGAACCATGAGAAGGAAATTCATAGCCATCTCATTCATAGGTTCTCCCTGATCATCTTTCAGAGAATACATATGCTGAATCATTTTGAGAATGATATCAGCAAGCTCATCCGCTGTAGGATTAGTAGGAGTCGTAACATTGAACTCAGAATAGTCTCCTGAATCCAGATCATTACTCTGAGAACCGGAGTCCCCTTCCTCATGGTCATCATCAAAGAAAAACTGATCATCATAACAGACAGTACTTTCACCGTTCTCAATGAGAGTTGTCATCAGCTTAGCCCAATGGCTATTAGCTCTGTCTGCAAGCTCATCCACTCTGACCATTATCTGACCTGTCTTATCTCTGCGGAGGTCATCAACATCAATTTCCAGAGTAGCCTCATACTTTGTATTCTGAATGGTAATGCCATTTTCCCGGAGACCCTTAGCAAGCCTGCCACCGAGCCACTCCCTGAGCATAGGAGAGAAGCCTAACCATTTGTAAGTCTCAGATGCCTGATCAGACTGAAACAGCATCCCGATCCTTGAAATCCATGACTGACCGAAATCGGCCTGTAATGTTTCATAAAATCTTCCAATTATGGCTCTTGAGCCAAGTCCACTTTGATCCATATCATTCTCCTGTTTTAAAGTTAAAAATTAAAATCTATATTGATCTTACAGATTCGGATTCAAAATAGACAATACAGATTGCTCCGGAAACGTGCCGGACAATTTTCCCGATGTCTGATGTTCCAGAGGATGTAAGAGTAAAAAGATTATCATCAGTTGCATAAACCGTTTCCCCAACATCATCCTCATCAACGACCCCGGTAACACTCAACTGAATGTAACCTTTTTCAATAACATGGACATTCTCATCTCCATCTGATCCATCAGTATTATCAACTTTCCGGGTACTGAATCCCCTGAAAGGGTCTGCTGATACTAATGGTCTGTTAAAACCGGAGCCATTATCTCCGACCGCTGAACCTTCAAAAATAATGTCAGAAGCAATTACAGGAAGATCATTATAGCAATCTACCTGAGAAGCCTCATATGCTCTGACCTCGTTTTGTGCTAATGTAGTCATCTCGTTCTCCTTGTGTTTAAATTAAAAGTTAAAAGTTATTTTCTGTCTGATTTGATTTTTACCAGTCCTGCATCATCTGCCTTTTTATAAGCAAGATAATTCTCAAGAGTGAGGAATTCACTTTTAAGACTTGCTGTCTTTTCATATTGAGCCTTATGAAGCTCCTCACCTTCAAGACCTGAGAACTGATCATCATTAGGCTCCTGAGTACCGGGAGAGGCCGGAGAGGAATTCTCAAGCCGTTTCAGTTTCTCATCTTTGAATTTGGATTCAGCATCCTCAACAGAGAGCTTGTTTTCCACACATCCAAGAGCAAGCTCTTTAGATGCTTCAAATTCCCCTGCCTTTTTGAGAATATCTGTTACTCTGGCTGTCTCCTCAGAAACTTTATCTGTAATGACAGATTCCTGAGCAGTTTCAAATTCTCCTTTAAATTTTTCCTTTGTGTCAGATTCAATCTGATCAATAAGGTCTTTTCTTTCTGCTTTCAACTGATCAACAGTTACATCCTTCAACTCCATAGACTTCTCCTCATTTTCAATATTACCAATCATATCAATTTCGATCACTTCATTATTTTCACTCATTGCTACTGCATGAGTATTTTCATCTGCACCCAATGCACAGAATGAGACTTCTCTTAAAACACTTTTCCTGAATATATGTCCCGGTCCTTTGAATGTCCGACCGTTTACCTCTGTCTCCTCCCCTGCTTTCAATTCCTCAATCTTAGTAGGAGGAATATAGATAGATGCCTGAAAAGGAAATCCCTCTTGTATCAATGCCAAAACTGACTGACCATCCTTAGTAGTTTCTGAAAAGATACCCTGAGCAAGAATACCATTTTTAGCATCTGCCTGTATTTCCTCAGTCCATCCTACAATTCTCTCGGAATCATGTTCCCGGAGAGCAGGCTTATTTTTCCGGCCTACCTCAACCCCTGCCATATCAATAACAATATTTCCCCAAGCCCAATGATTAAGAATAACTTCGCCAGAATTAGCTACCATCTGGAATTTATTCTTTTCCCCTTCATCACCACCGGCAAACTTTACAGAGGCCTCGGAGCTTAACTTAAAAGAATTAACCGGGAAAGATTTCTTGCATTTGACAGAATCATTATCCATACTCTGTTTCTCCTTTTTTTTGGCAGATTCAAATTTTATATATTTAATTTTATGATTTTTGAGCCATCCCCTCGCTCCCTTATCGCTCCAGTCTGAATCAGAGTATCTAAGAGACTGAGCAACAGCATCCTCATTCCCTTCCTCATCCTCTCTGATATACCAAAGAACATCTATATTTTTGGGGATTACACTTCCCTGAATTTCAGCATCTCCCGAACCATGAGTCCTCCGGACCTTTATCCTTTTCATTTCAGGGTTTTGGAGTCTGGCTGAATGTTCATTAGGAAATGACATTATTCCTCCTCTGTTTCTACTGTTATTGATTGAGTTTGAGATTTACTTATAGAAGGATCAGGCAATCCCAAGTCCTCTCTCTTTTTTCTCTCTCTTGCATTCTGCTCCATGACTGTCTCCCAGTCCTGACCCTTCTGAGCTACTTCATCAGCTAAGGATGTAAGGTTATTCTCAAGAGCAAGCTCAACAGCCTTAACCTCTTTCAGAGGGTCTACCCATTGCCATCCCGGAGTAATCCATCTTACAAGAGTCCAATCCATTTCTCTCTCATAAAAATTAGAAATGGGGAGCTGATTTTTAAGGTATGCCTCCTCCTGTACCATATTCCAAACAGGCTGACAGAGCCTTTCAGCAAGCCATCTCTGACGGCTTTTAAAATACTTCTGAGCCTGTAAGAGGCCTGCTCTGGCTGAGGAGTAGTTAGTTTTAGAGAAATCCTTAGCTACTAATTCATAAGGTAACTGTAAAGCAGAGCCTATCATCCGGATAATTCTCTCTACAAAGCTATCAAACATAGTCCCCGGCCTTGTAGGATTGACTGGAGTTACTTCCTGTCCCGGTCCAAGATACTGGATCATCCCCGGCTCTATGTCCTCAAGCCTCTGAGATGAAGCATTGGAACCTGAGGCCGATCCTATAGCAGTATTATAAGGATCAGTAGTTTTTACAAATAAAGCAAAGCAAGCACTTATCCGAGTTGCTACTACTTCTGCCTCTAAGTAATCTCCCAAGTCTTTAAAGAGAGACATCACCGGAGCGAAAAATGGAATACCTCTTGTCTGTCCGGGTCTCTGGACTACATACAGATGAAGGATATTAGGCATTCCAAATTCATTAAAAGCCTCTATCCTCATATAATCAGAGGCATTAGAATTAAACTGACTCCACATATCTCCCGGATGTGATTTCCTTATGTAGTATGCTACAGGTTCTCCATTAGGTCCAACCTCAACCCCTGATTTAATATTCTTATTACTCTTTAAATCAGTAGGAGTACTCAGCCTATCTCCCTCAACTACTTCAAGAGCCAAAAGAAAAGGTCTATCTTTTATTCTCCGGATTATAATAATGGATTCACCATTCTCAAGTATCTGTCTATCTGCCAATGCCTGGATTTCATAGAAATTCATCCGATTCCCTGCATCAGCATAAGGATTCCATTTTGCAAATACTGTCTCCTGCTGTTTCCGGATTGTATCAGCCTGCTCCTCAGATATACCAAGGATATTATAATCAATAATTGATTGAGGTCTGATCCCAGTTCCAACAGTATTTACAGTTATAGTCTGAGTTATGCCTGAGGCTGTAGCATCATTTCTATTGAGGTCTCTTGATCTATCTCTCAGGTCCGGGAGGTCCGGAACAAGATCATCATCCGCTGAACCTGAACCGGGATTCCAGTCTGCTTTTAATCTGGAATTCTCAGCCCCTCTATATGATTTGAAAAGATTCTTTTTGGTATAATTACAAACTGCTCTTCTTAAACTCCATCCGGGAGCCAGGAATCCTATTGCCGATTCAACTGCTCCGGCCATTCTCTTTACTAATGGCTTTTTCACTTTGGTTTTTTTAGCCATTATATAGGCCTCTTAAAACTGGCATAATTCTTAGAACCCTTCGCAAGCCCTACCTCATTTTGGAGAGTTGTCCTGAGTTTGAGTAAATCATCAATAGGAATATACTTTAAATTTCTTCCATCTATTTCATATGAGCTAACTGCTCCCCCGGTCAACCGGGCATTGATTGCATCATTGACATTATCCAACATCTCTTGAGTTGTAGCCATCCAATCCCTTTATAAAATTATTTACGTTTTTTTTTGCACATGAGATTTCCTTTTTTAGATTTCATATCTTAGTAGGTTGCATTATGAGGAGCGTTTTGGATTTGTCAAGTAGCTCATTACTTGATTCTGGTAAAGTACTTTTAATCAGTCATCAGCCTCAATTACCTTAAAGCAATATTTCTTAGGGGTATCAGGGTATAGCTCCCTGCATTGCTTACAGTAATAATATCTGGTTTTTCCCATAGTTTTATAAACTAATACCTCTTTGGAAACGCATAGAGGATGTTTAATTGGATGATAAACTATTCCATATACTTCCTCATCCTCAGGAGTATCAGGGGAATCTGATCCCATAAAGGATTCTGTTTCAGTCTGCCTTTTCTTAATCCAACCTCTATTTCTGTTTAACCATTTACTCATCTTTTATTCCATCCCCTTCCTCTTGAAATCCATTTAGATTTTTTCTTATTCTGATTCCTCATTTGAGGAGGAGGAGGAATGTCCTCCGGTTCAGATAATCTTATCTCTAACATATCAGCTATAACAATACATCCATAATTGCAATCAAAGTAATGATTTTTGGCTGAGCCTCTTACCCATTTGATAGACTCTTTTCCTCCGGCTGAGTAATTTGTTTCTTTTCTCTCTGCTGAAATCTGCCTTGCAAATGAGATATGTTCTCTTGGCTCCTCCACATGATGGACAGTTAATGAGCCGGGAGTTCCAACAGGAGCAAAGAATCCGGAATGTACTTGCTCTTTCCAATAGTCAGAATTCATATGGATCAGGATAATCCCGTTAGGCTGTCTGACTGGGAACCAATGTCTCAGCTTAGCCTCTGGATACTTCTTAGGAGATGACCAAGTTTTCCTCTCACTTGACCCCTCTCCTACTGATGCCCGGAGCCGGACTTGCTGAGGATCAGCTTTCAGTATAAAATTATACACTGCCTTAGGCTCATATCCTGCATCTACAAAAGTCAAATCAGGAATGACTACCTCATCCCCTTTTTTCCATCCCTGTAATACTGCTGTATGCCAGAACTCCATGAGAGCGGATTCAATAGCAATCTCAATATTACCTATGTCCTGAGGGACTGTAAACTGACCATATTCAACCACCGCTCCTATCCGCTTTCCCCAGAATGAAACAATAGTATACCAACAGATATATTTTCCTACATCAATAAAGAGAGCAGTCTTTTCAGAATGCTCAGGAATCTCTCCCTTTTTAAACTTGTTTATTCTATTAAGAATGATTCCCTCTGCCATTCTTGGGAGTTTCATCAGATCATCTATATAGGGAATTCCCCATACATAATTATGAATAGCCTTTTGAGGATTAGCCTCCCATTCCTTAGGAGGATTATACTCCGCTCTCCATTCATCCTTAGCTATTGCCCCCAGAGAATTCAATGAGGAATGCATCCTCCCCCACTGGATGCCAAGAGTATCAGTATATTCCTCAGGCTCCGGACCTGTTATCTTACCCTTTTTATTTATCCCCTGACCCTTATGGATAAACTTATAATCCTTAATTGCCTTTTGCCTATCTGCTTCATTCCATTTTCCCTCACATTCCTGACAGGAATATCTTGCTTTTTTCTCTGCCTCAATTACATTCTCAGCCTCTCTCCAATGGAGGAGCCTGCTCCGCTCCGGTAATATATAGCATCCACAGTAAGGACATCTCAAATAGATATAGGTATCAGTCCCATTCTTAACCTCAGTATAAATCTGTCCTAAGCCTGTAGTAGTGATTGACTCTCCATATACCCTCTTATCAGAATCAAATGAGGAGGCACATTCCTCAACTGAGAAAAACGCTCCGGCCTCTTTCCCCTTAGAACCGGATGTTTTCAATCGGTATATCTCAGTAAAGAGGATCACTCTGGCTGAGAATGAATATCCCTCTGTCAGAAATCTGGTAGTAACTCCATTCTTAAAAGTTACATAGTCTGAGATTGCTCCTCCTTTTGATCCCGGCCCTCTTTCTGGGAGGAGCCTCTTATATTGAGAGTTGTTTATCATGGGGAGGATTCTCTCCTCCCAAATTGCCTGAGCAAATACAGCAGAAGGGATTCCGCATATAACATCCTCCTCCTGCTCAAAGGTATGATACATATAAGGGAGGTCAAATATAGTTAGGGTCTTGGAACTCTGCCGGGAGCCTGTAGCAATGATCCGGGAGAACCTCCCGGAATCCATAGTATCAATAAGCTCTCTATGCCAGGGAATAGTATTAGCTGTATAGAGATTCCCTCTGTACGGTCCCTGAGGAATGACTATCTCCTGCTCAGCAAATTCCAACATAGACCTTATCTCTCTGGGAGTATTAGTCCTATAGAACTCAGCCCATTGATGAGGTCTCTTGATTTTTACAGGTTCAGTTATTAAGCTCATTTGAATAACAAATCATAAGCAATTTTTATACAAGATTTACATAACGTCCTGACACATCCTCCCCCACAGCAGGACCCAATCCCTGAGATATATTCATCCCCTATTTCTATAGGATTCATACATCCATCACAATCAAATGCTTTATCAAATTTGTTTATCTCTTTTGTTAAACTACATCCCTCAGCCATCCTGTTTCTCCTTTTCTATTTTAAAATTAGCCTCAAAATCAACACTCATTCAGAGCATCAAAATAATGTCATCTGGCCTGCATCCTGCTCACCCGGAGTCAATCCGGTCTTAGCCTCCTCACATCTCTTAGCAGATATCTCACAGTATTTTTCCTCCTTCTCAATCCCTATACATCTCCGATTCAACTGCATACAAGCAACAGCAGTAGTTCCCGAACCTAAAAACGGATCTAAAATTAACTCCCCTTCATCAGAAAAATCAGATAAAAGCTCAACAAATAATTTTAATGGCTTTCCTGTTGGATGTCCAGATTTATTTGAACCAATTGGAAACGTATAAAATGCGTGCTTACCTCCTCCATTCCATCTCTTTTTTCCTTTTCTATGACATATTGCTATTGGTTCCCATCCCATCCCAGGTCTATCCCCGGTAAATTGAGGTGCTCCATTTGGCTTTCTCCAAATTCCAAAACGGATTAACATTCCCTGTTCATCTAAAGCGTTCATAAATTTCCAATCACAGGTAAAGATACACCATCTTTTTGAAATAGAAATCCATTTATTAGCAATCTCAATCAATTCATCACAAGTTAATCCATCGAAGCCAAGGGCTTGTCTCTTTGTTTCTCCCTTTTTTAGATCAACAGTTGATAGGTGATTCTTATGAGTACCTGATTTTTCATAAGGAGGGTCTGTTAAAACTAAATCAACAGACTCTATTGATAAGGAAGTGAATATTTCCATTTGTTTTCCATGATATATTGTAACTAATTCATTTTGATAATACGGTTTCAAATTCCTTATTCTCCTATTTCATTTTTAATTGATTCCAATGTATCATACAGAGGTTCTCCCTCTTAGCTTTTTTAGAACAGGGTTTCCCCTTCTTGGTTTTAGCAACACAGAACTCCTGATCCTCTGGCTGATCAGACTCAGACTTATACTCATTCTCATACTTATTGATCTCCCGAAGGATATCTGCATTGAATTTCTTGACTATATTCATCACTGGTTTCTTAATTTTGCTGTTTCTTTTAATCGAATCCTCTACATGATGCCTAAATAAAAGCCCCAAACTCCTGTAAGAATCCATGACAGAGGTAAAGGAAACAAGTTCATTCCTCCTTAACTCCAGTTTCAATTCATTCATTTCGGCCTTAGCCTTTAAATCCCTCATCCGATATTCAGCCTCAACATCAGAATCAGGCTCTTTTAACTCAGCTATCCGATCCCGGAGGGACTGGATTTCATCCTCTTGGAGTTTCTGCTCCCACTCAATCCTGAATCTCAGTACCTCTGAGATACTATACATCCAGAATTTTGAGCCTGTTCTCTTATGTCTGAGGAGACCATTCTTAACCCATTTCTCCAGAGTAGCAGGAGTTGTATTGATGAGGATGCAGATGTCTGTTCTATTAACCAGATGATCAGAGCCAATAGTAATCCCGACCTCAGCCTGTATTTTCAACTTCCCCATACCGCTCCAAAATGCTCTCCTCTGAGAGGCTCTCTAAAGTCATTTATTTTTATCAATGCCTATGTACCTCTGGATACAGGGGAATAGCTCCTGATATCCCTTGTGTGTGTATACCCCCCCACAAATAAAAATGATTTGTGCGGAAAAAGAGCGAGAAGCGAGACC
>VAPA010061690.1_pt1 | contig 21367 bp, 21 predicted proteins | sample 3395041 | NCBI WGS metagenome assembly VAPA01 (sample SAMN08290432, study PRJNA428436) | hydrothermal vent metagenome | isolation source: Deep-sea hydrothermal vent chimney | place: Indian Ocean: Southwest Indian Ridge | depth 1973 m m
AATACAACGTACATTGTATTGGCAAAGCAGAGACTTTAAGTGAACGATACTATGCAATCACAGGTAAAAGCCGCGCAGAGTACACGCTGAGTGAACATATTATTAGCTCAGCACAAGAGCTCTTTAGCAAGTAGTTTAGCCTTTACATTTTTCCACGCAAAGTTCGACTTGTGATTCGCCGAAGCGCTCATCGAGCAATCGATGCGCTTCCACTTTAACTTTCGACCAGTCGAAACGTCCACGACCAATGTATGCATTTTCAGCAAGCGTCTCGACCATCTCGAAGCACTCACGATCAACAACCTTTCTAACCATTTCGAAGACATCCTATTCCCCAATATCTTGTAGATAATATGACATTCGCTGTTTATCTGCCTTTAAACTTGGGTATCTCTTCATCGCATTTTGTATCGTGAGGAATAACATTGGGGGTATACAGAACACGCTTTGACAAGAAGGACAGATTAACCACTCTGCCCTTTCGGTTGATTAGGCTGCAACGCCATCATTAATATCTTGCGCATAGAAACTTAGCCTAAGTATCTTTTCCAACATAAAGCGAAGCGCGCCGTTTATGGGCATTAACTTTTCGCCTAGCTCATAGTCTATCTGTGCAATCCTTTGTCTTCCCTCTGCGATCATAGGCGGCTTTACCGAGATAGATTGAATAGCGCTATTCGCAGCGACATCCTCTAGCAATGGCTGCTTCGATGCGTCTGCGCGCTGCGGTTGTATAGCAATTAGTGCAGCAGCATACTTATCAGGCACAGCTTGCTTAATAGTTTTGCAAACCGAAAGCGTGGCTTCTCCCGACTTTGTTTTATAACCCGCAGCACCAAACATACGGCAAAGACCTGGGCGGTACTCATAAATACCGCAGTAACCTTCTGAACCATCTAGACTTAAACGCTGATATTGCTTGCATACAAAACCGCTATCACTCTGAAACTCATCGAGTACTTGTTCGGCTTGCCCTATGTCATACAGATGCAAGGCATATGGCAGCATTTCTAAAGGCGATACTTCAATATCGGGTTTATTACAGCATGCGCCGCATTTTTCTACACAGTTTAAAGACTGACTAGATTGAAACGCACTAAATTCTTGAGAGAGTGATTGGTAAACATCCATCACTTGGCTGGAAAGCTCACGCAGCCTATTCATAACGACTCCGCTAATAAAAGCAAACTAAAACGGAACGAAGTTCACGCTGGGCAATATGGTAGGTAGCATGAACTCAACACTTTGTTTACTGGTTTCGGTAACCAGTGAACAGATAGCATTGGAGGCAGAAAAGTACTCTGACCCCATAATTTAAAGCATGCTTCTTCCCCGCCGGGTGTGAGTAAGCTTGAGGCTTGATGGCAGGGGTTGAATTGGCGCGGATTTTATTTTGAATTTTGGGTTTTGGGAAGTTTTTTGTGAGTGGTTTTTAATGATAAAAAAATCAGTATTATCGAAGCGATAGGTATTTAGTTTAACTCAGTATCAAATTTCTATGCCGCAAGCGTTAAAATGCATATGAGTTAAAGCCACCGTTGCAACTGCTGTTTTTTTAAACTACCATATTAGCTAAGTCTAGCTAAGTCCACAAGGAGTTTTGAATGCAAGCTAATATGCATGAAGCAAAAAGTAAGTTATCCCAACTTGTCGAACGGGCAGAGGCCGGTGAAGAAGTTGTTATCGCCAAGTCGGGAAAGCCAGCAGTAAAGCTTGTGCCTTGTAAAACAGATAAAAAGCGCATTTTTGGGCAATTCAGAGGACAAGTTTATGCAACGAAGGACTTCGACTCGAAAGAGGTTAACGAAGATATAGCAAATATGTTTGGTTTGTAATGAAAAGGATCTTGCTGGATACCCACGTTTTAATTTGGTGGATGAGCGGTGATGAACAATTAGGTCTGAACGCTCAAAAGCACATTTCTAATACTGAAAACTCCATTTATGTTAGCTCTGCTTCTGTTTGGGAAATGTCGATAAAACAACAACTCGGAAAACTGTCGGTACCAGATGATATAGAGTCGCTTGTTGAAGAGCTTGGTTTCAGCGCATTGCCCATTAGTTTGTTTCACGGTCAGCAAGCAGGAAGACTGCCAACGCACCACCATGATCCATTTGACCGAATGCTGATTGCCCAAGCTCAAGCTGAAGGGCTGCAGATTTTAACGAAGGACGAACACTTTCCCGCTTACGGGGTTAGATTGATTAACGCTTTAAAGTGATGGCTGAACTGGTGTTTTAACTTTATATAAATTGTGGGGTCAGAGTATTTACTCTGACCCCACAATTTGATTTAGTCGGCGTTGAACAAGTCGCGGCTGTAAACCTTATCAAGTACGTCTTCGATATCACCGGTTACGCGGTTAGCAACGATCACATCAGAGATTTTCTTAAACTCTTCTAGGTCGTTTACGACGCGCGAGTTAAAGAAGTCATCTTCTTTAAGTACTGGCTCGTATACCACAACCTCAATACCTTTCGCCTTAATACGCTTCATGATGCCCTGAATAGCACTGGCGCGGAAATTGTCTGAACCGGTCTTCATAATAAGACGGTATATGCCAACAATCTTGGGGCCACGGCTTACAATTGAATCGGCGATAAAATCTTTACGGGTGCGGTTAGCATCTACAATGGCCTGAATCATGTTGTTCGGCACTTCACTGTAGTTAGCAAGTAACTGCTTAGTATCTTTTGGTAAGCAGTAACCACCGTAGCCAAAGCTTGGATTGTTGTAATGCTTACCAATGCGTGGGTCTAAACCTACACCTTCAATAATCTGTTTGGTGTCTAAACCGTTTCGTTCTGCATAGCTATCCAACTCATTAAAATAAGCCACACGCATAGCTAAGTATGTATTAGCAAAAAGCTTAATGGCCTCTGCTTCAGTACTGTCGGTAAACAACACATCAATATCTTCTTTAATAGCGCCTTGCTGAAGTAACTTAGCGAACACTTCTGCACGCTCACTACGCTCACCAACTATTATACGGCTAGGGTGAAGGTTATCGTAAAGTGCTTTACCTTCACGTAAGAACTCTGGAGAGAAGATTAGGTTTTCAGTACCAAAACGGGCTTTTGCGTCTTTAGTGAACCCTACTGGCACGGTCGATTTAACAACCATCACGGCATCAGGATTAATTTCCATTACCGTTTTGATCACCGCTTCTACACTACCTGTGTTGAAGTAGTTAGTTTGCGGGTCGTAATCCGTGGGAGTAGCGATAATGACATAATCAGCATCTTTGTAAGCGACCTGAGCATCTAAAGTAGCTTCAAGATTAAGCTCTTTAGTCGTTATATACTCTGAGATCTCCTTGTCTTCAATTGGAGACTTTTTACTGTTTAGCATCTCGACTTTTTCAGCCACTAAGTCGACCGCTTTCACTTCATTGTGTTGTGCAAGTAGCACGGCGTTTGATAAGCCTACGTAACCCGTACCTGCGACTGCTATTTTATAATTGCTCATTGACGATTCCATTTTAATATAATGTCCAATTTTGAAACTAACTTATGTTTGATTTTATTGAGAAAACTCCCCCTTCGTTTTAATTGAAAAGTTCTCTCGCATAAGTGTTAGATTAGGGCTGTATGCAGGGTCATGGTCAATATAGTTGCCCCATCTTGTTTTTAAATAGTGTAATTCTCGGTTAAATCTTGCTGCTTTTTCTGGCGCGTGGTCTGTACCTCTGCTTACTGACTCATGATGGTATAATTCGGCTTCCGCACAGTAAATATTTCTAGCGCCAGTTTCTTTAACTTTGAGACAAAAATCTACATCGTTAAACGCTACTGTCAAATCCTTTTCATTTAGCCCGCCCACCTCAAGAAATAAAGACTTCTTTACGAGCAAACAGGCTGCAGTTACGGCTGAGTAATTTTGCGTAGCGATTAATCGCTTTATATATCCTGGATGATAACGAGGGAAATATTTATGTGCATGACCTGCACCACCACCGTACCCCATTACAACGCCTGCGTGTTGAATTCTACCATCTGAATACAACAACTTAGCGCCTACACAGCCTATGTCCTCACGACTGGCATGCCCTACCATTGACGAAAGCCAGTTAGGGGCGATTACTTCTATATCATTGTTTATAAGCCCTATGATCGCGCATCTATCTGAAGCATGTTCCACGCCAAAATTATTGATTGCTGAATAATTAAACTCACCTGGGTAGCTCAATACTTTGATCTTGGGATGTTTGTTTAGCTCACTAAAGTAATTAATACTTTCTTTTTCGTCCGAACCATTATCAATCAACAATATTTCATAATTTTGATAAGTGGTTTTTTCCAAAATAGAATCAATACAAGCTTGAACAAGCTTTTTAGCGTTCTTTGTAGGGATAATTAGTGTAACTAAAGGCTCCGAAGCTATTGGCCACTGTATATGGTTTACGCCAAGTTCAGCGTTGAATGACGCTACAGCTGTTGTGCAATCAGACAATCTCTCCCTTATATCTTTAAGGCGTTCATCGACTGCAGCTTTGTTTGTTGTTTTATGTACAAGAGTAAACGGCAGGTGCTTAATTAGTAATTCAGGCTGCTTAAGCCATAGCTCCGACACCAGTCCAGCTATAGTTTGTGACTTTACGGAATTTTGCTTCAGCAATTTGGCTTTACATTTAACACCTGTAAAAACATACCCCGTGGAATATTGCAGATCTGGGTTCCAATCTGGTAGAAAATGTGGTGATACTCTTCGTTTTTTGACGTCAATCCTGTCCGTATCACAGTAAGTTAAGTCTGCTTCATCGTTATTGTTTGTGAACACTTTAACGGTGTCATGAGTAATGGTGTCACCACTATTTAGGAAAAAAAGAAGCGTGTTATCATCCAAGTCGCGTACAGCCTCTGCTAGACTTGGAAATCGAGACGCTTTCATCCCTAACGTCTTCTCTGTAACAACTCTGATATCCATTTTACCATTGCTAACTTCTCTCAAACTTTTTAGAGAAATCGCTAAATCTTTATGGCCAAATATAATATAAATAAAGGCTAAATTGGCTTCATTGCCGACAGCTTTACTACCTAATATTTTACTCTGATACTGCAGGTAATCTTTGTATAGTGCCATACGCTTTTTTTCAGACGGAAAGCCATAAAACAACCCCGAACGCTGTAAAGAACGGCTATAAAACTCGGTAAGTTTATGATTACCTTTGAGCTTGTTTCTCACCGCTTTAGGCACTAAACCAACAGCACCTTTAACAGCCATCATCGCGAACTTCTTCATACAGCTAATTTAATCCCTAACAGCATTGTCTGACACCAATTAAAAAGCCGCAGTTTTATGCGGCTTTCATATAATATCACGTTTTACAGTGACGAGTATTAGCTTCCAGTGCCTAAACGTTCACCTTGGTAGCTTCCATCTAATACCGCTTTCCACCAGCCTTCATTAGCTAAATACCATTCAACGGTTTTACGAATACCGCTTTCAAAAGTTTCTTGTGGTTTCCATCCTAGCTCTCGCTCAATTTTGCTTGCGTCAATGGCATAGCGCATGTCGTGGCCAGGTCGGTCTTGTACGTAAGTGATTTGCTCGGCGTATTTGCTATCCTTCGGCTTAACTTCATCCAAAATTGAGCAAATGGTTTGCACCACTTCAATATTCTGCTTTTCGTTATGCCCACCAATGTTATAGGTTTCACCAATCTCGCCGTTAATCGCTACAACGACCAACGCTCGCGCGTGATCTTCAACATACAACCAATCACGAATTTGGTTACCTTTGCCATATACAGGCAACGGCTTTCCAGCTAACGCATTCAAGATGACTAACGGAATCAGCTTCTCTGGGAAGTGGTACGGACCATAGTTGTTTGAGCAATTAGTAACTAGCGTTGGCAGCTTATACGTACGAAGCCACGAACGCACTAGCTGATCTGAGCTTGCTTTACTTGCTGAATAAGGCGAGCTTGGCGCATATGGCGTAGCTTCCGTAAAAAGTGGAAGCTCAGTTCCAGGTTCTACTTCATCAGGGTGAGGAAGGTCGCCGTATACTTCGTCAGTAGAAATGTGGTGGAACTTAAACCCGACTTTTTTATCGCCTTCAAGTTCAGGCCAATATGCTCTTGCTTGTTCAAGCAAGGTATACGTGCCAACTACGTTGGTTTGAATAAACTCACCGGGGCCATCGATAGAACGATCCACATGAGATTCTGCCGCTAAGTGCATAATAATATCGGGCTTGTGCGTATTGAATACGCGCTTCACTTCTTCAGCATCACAAATGTCAACTTGTTCAAAGCTGTAGCGATCACTGTCTGAGACTGACGTTAAAGATTCTAGGTTACCCGCGTAAGTTAGCTTATCTAAATTGACCACAGTGTGGTCGGTATCGTTTATAAGGTGGCGAACCACGGCTGAGCCAATAAAACCCGCGCCACCTGTAACTAAAATTGTTTTACTCATTTTCTTTTTACCAAAATATCATTCTGTTCTTACTGGTTAGGCTTTTAATTCATCAAGCATAGCGGACAATTGCTTACGCCAGTGCGTAGGCTTGCATGTTGCCAACGCTTCCCGAGCAGATTGTTTATCTAGCACGCTGTAATGAGGGCGCTTCGCTGGCGTCGGGTACTGGCTAGAAGGAATTGGCAATACTGGGATTGATTTGTCTAGCAGCCCTTTCTCAATGCCTAATTCTTGTATAGCTACAGCAAAATCGTACCAACTTGCTACGCCTTCGTCGGTCCAATGGTAAACACCAACTGTGTGGTTTTCAGCAGCTGACACACAAGCTTCAGCCAACCCTTTTGCCCACGTTGGTGTACCTATTTGGTCGTCTATTACGCCCAACTGAGGCTTTTCAGCCATTAAACGCAGCATAGTTTTCACAAAGTTATTGCCATGCGATGAATATACCCAAGCAGTTCTAATCAAACAGCTTGCATCAGGCAGTATCTCAAGTAAGGCTTTTTCGCCATCACCTTTTGATTTGCCATATGCACCTTGTGGCTCGATAGGGTCGTCAATTAGATAGGGGGAACCTTTATGACCATTAAAGACATAGTCGGTAGACACATGCACAATGAACACGCCGTTAGCTTTACAAAACTTCGCTAAATTCTCGACCGCCAAAGCATTAATAGCATTACAAGCTTCTGTATCATCTTCTGCTTTATCAACCGCTGTATAGGCAGACGCATTTATTAAAACATCGGCTGATAAAGGTACTAATTTTTCATCAATATCAGAGGCGTTCGTAATATCAATATCATCACGCCCTAAAAACGTTACTTGGTGATCGCTATTTTCTAGTTCACGAGAAAGTTCAAATGCTAGTTGACCAGACTTTCCTATAATTACAATGTTCATTAATCACTTCTATCCGGTAACGATTAAAACGTTGGTGCGTTTACAAATGCTAAACCCGCTTCGTCTTTACCAGACAGTGAAGGTTTCTCACCATTTACCAACGGCCAAGCGATATTTAATGTAGCGTCGTCATACTTAACCGACACCTCAGACTCTGGGTGATAATAGTCTGTGCACTTATACACAAACTCTGCAGATTCACTAGTGACATAAAAGCCGTGAGCAAAGCCGGCTGGTACCCATAACTGGCGCTTATTCTCAGCTGATAACGTCACCCCAACCCACTTCCCGTAAGTGGGTGAGTCTTTGCGCATATCTACAGCTACGTCGTACACTTCGCCGCTAACTACACGTACTAACTTACCCTGAGTTTGCTCCATTTGATAATGAAGACCGCGAAGAATACCTTGCCTAGATTTAGAGTGATTATCCTGAACAAAATCTACATCTGCGCATTCTTTCTTAAACCAATCGGTACGAAAAGTTTCTAAAAAGAAGCCGCGTTCGTCGCCAAATACTTTTGGTTCGATAATTTTTACGTCGGGTATGTCTGTACTGATTACTTGCATCTGTTTTCCACTTAAGACTTGGTGTTTACGCTACGCTTTTACTCTGTCGCTGATCACTTTTAACAAGTAATCGCCATAACCACTCTTTTTAAGCGGTGCGGCAAGCTTGGCTAACTGCTCGGCGTCAATATACCCCATTCTGTAAGCAACTTCTTCGGGGCAGCACACTTTAAGGCCTTGGCGCTTTTCAATAGCGGCAACAAAATTGGCAGCATCTAATAGCGAATCAAGGGTACCAGTGTCTAACCATGCTGAGCCTCGGCCCATTAGCTCTACTTTTAAGCTACCGTCCTGAAGATACAGATTATTCAGGTCGGTAATTTCAAGCTCGCCACGGTGTGAGGGTTTAACTTCTTTTGCGAAGTCGACCACGCGGTTATCGTAATAATAAAGCCCAGTTACCGCATAATTCGATTTGGGCACGGCAGGTTTTTCTTCTATCGAAAGTGCGTTCCACTCTTCATCAAACTCCACAACACCATAACGTTCTGGGTCGGTAACATGATACCCAAAAACAGTAGCACCAGAGTCTTGACTATATGCACTCTGAAGTGAGCGTTTGAGATCATGCCCGTAATATATATTGTCGCCTAGAACCAACGTACAACTATCGTTGCCGATAAAGTTTTCACCAATAAGAAAGGCTTGAGCAAGTCCATCTGGTGATGCCTGTACAGCATACTGCACGTTAATACCCAAATCGCTCCCATCGCCTATAAGTTCGATGAAACGTTGCTGCTCAACAGGAGTTGTAATAATTAAAATATCTTTTATCCCAGACATCATTAACGTGGCAAGGGGATAAAAAATCATTGGTTTATCATAAACAGGCATAAGCTGCTTACTTACTACCTTAGTTAACGGGTGAAGGCGCGTGCCTGAACCACCTGCTAGAATTATTCCTTTTCGCATTTTAACCACCTTGTTATTGGTCTTGAGTCGTTATCAAATATAAACTGCTTAGTTACAAAGTCTATCGCATTATTAATTATATCTTGAAGGTGGCCTTCATTCTTCAATGCTCTCACATGCCGCATCTTTTTCACTGTATCTTCAATCGACGCATTTGCCCACCTAGAATTACATGCCAATGGATATGCACTCTCTTCCACTGGTATTAATTCATAGTCTACTAACCAAGGGTAACCTTCAGGGAAAAGATCAGTGCTTCCTGAATAATTAGTTGTTATGACAGGTAGCTTTCTTAGTAAAGCCTCAGCTATCGTTCGCCCAAACCCTTCGCTTCGATGAAGTGATATATAGCAATCAGCGGTCAACCACAGTGCATCTAATTCTGCTGTTGTCATTAAGCGACTTATTATTTTAATGCGACGGTCTGAGTAAGCTTTCTGCTTCACGGTAGTCCAATGTTCACTGTCTGACTCATTTGCTACTTTTAAAACTAATTCTACATTTTCAGAAGAATGAAAGGCTTGTTGAAAAGCTTCAATAATCGCTAGCGGGTTCTTCCTTTCGATAAAGGAGCCAGCATCGAAAATAAATAAAAACCGAAAAGTCTCATTGGCTTTTCTGTCAACTTTATCTCTTTCACTTAACGGCAAAACAACTGGGGCAGCATAGTGCACATTACTATGCACTTTTTGAAGTGCGGTGGTGGTAAACGCAGATATTCCCCACACTTCTTCAAATGACTTTAGCGTAGATATCCATTCCTCAGACACATTTTCTAGCTCCCAAGGCGGCACTGCAACAGCACGACCAAAGTGCTTTGAAAAATCATCGTAAATCGCCAGCAAGTTAGCTATTTCTATAGCATTTAGAAAAAATATCGACTTGTTATACCTTACTATCCCTTCATTGGGGTGAGTAAACGCAGACGGGTCGTCAGAAGGGTGGCCAACATGAACAATAGAATAGGGGCAGCCCATATCATCTAACAAGGCAGCGTAACCACGAATATCCTCACCTAAACCTAAACGCCCTCTATTGTAACCGACAAGGTTTACCCCGCCTGATTCTCTAATAAGTTCTTTGTCGTTGGCTGGCTTGGCCCCTGTTGCATAGGCGAAGATTTGCTCTAACTCATCAATATTGAAAATACTACGGCCATATTCGTTATACCAAGAAACGAGCTCTGCGCGTTTTTTAAACGTTGATAAATCAGTATTTGGGGCAAGTTTCTGACCAACTAAAACCATCAAGTTGCTGATCGGTTGCGACTGATCTTGGATTATCCCCTTGGCTGGAGAAAAGAGTTGTTTCCAGATAGTTGAAGAAACAGTCTGGATTCGTTTCCTCGTCCAAGGTAGATATTGATTGAATACATTCATAAATCTATTTGAAACGTCAATTTCGCCTGTCCGTATTTTAATGGATATCAACGCTCAAATGAGGTAAGCAATCTGTGCATTTGAAGGAGACTTTCATAATCCACTTTCTTATTTTGCTCCCTTTTTTCGTTGACCAAAGATGTTTCTATAGATTTGTTTAAGCAACTCCCTGAAAAAAACGTGTGGATGCATACGTTTCTTTATTATTTTCAACCTTTGACTATTAAACAGCGAATTTGCATTTTTTCTATTATCTAACAGCAACTTAACAAAAAAACTTATATCCTCTGGATGTCTGGCAATATATCGATCTAAAATATCTTTGAAGTCTTGATCTGAGAGAGTTTGCCTAACATATTTTTTCTGTATGATATGCTTGGCACCATCGATAAACTTTTCGACGTTATCGATTTCGTATACTGCACTAACCTCACGAAGCCTTTTTATAAATAGTTTTTTGTGATGTTCAAACATTTGGGGCGAGACTAACGAATAGTTTATCGTACCATCATTTATGCTCTGTAAAAAAATATCCATTTTGTGAGAGCGTCCACCAAGTTCAAACTGATTAAACCATCTTTTAAACTCCAAAGCTTCAAGCGTATAAGATGGGTTTACTCTAGTTTGTTCTTTTTCACGTGTGTATAGAACTGGATCTAATCCAACGCTATACAAAAAGTCGGAAATCAAATTGCCATCATAAAAACAGTCTTTCAAATAAGGCCTCAACTTAAACCTTTTCGTGCCAGCTACCTTCATCTTGTTGATTAAATCTTGAAGTTGATAATGCAAAGGCCTCTCGCTAACACCGAAAGCCTGAACATTTCCGTGTCTTTTCACACCTTGATTATAAGAAGACTCGACTACTTCAAGAGGAAACCGAATATAGGCCAAAAAGGTGGCCTCGGGTAATTTTTTTGCCAACAACACTATATTTTGAAAAAAGAATTCAGACGATAAAATAACCGTGTGGCATTTCTTGAGATCTGCGTTTTTTTCCAGTAGAGCAAGCTTTTTATCACTAAATTCTAAATTGCCATTTGGCAATGACTCAAAAAGTGCAAAAAGGTTACCAGAACTAACTCCATTTTTATCTACGCCGTGCTCAGGATAATAAACACCTTGAACAATTAAACGCTCTCTATTTTCAGTCAGCCACTTTTGGATAGCTGAAGTTCCGGATTTTGGCGGACCAACATGTATAACAATTCTCAGCATAGAGTTTTATATTAGACCTAACTCGTTTAATTGCGTTATCAACTTGTCCATGTGACCAGAAACCGCAGAACGAGGATTTTCATACTCATTATCAATGAAACGCTTCACATCAACCTCAATCGCCGCCCTAAGCTGGTCTTCTTCAAAAGTGCTGAAGTCTAACTTCTCAAACTCAAAAAATTCAACTAACTTGGGTATCCGAGGGATAGTGATACCTGCATCAGTCGCAGGTTCACCGTCAGCTCTTATCCCTGCAACTATTTTCCCTACCTGATGATAACTTAACTCGCCACGTTCTGTTGTGCGGGGAGTCAGCAACCCTTTCGCCATTAAAAAGTTAGGTCTCCTTTGCAAAACTCTTATCTTACAATCCAAATGACCTAACAGCTGAAGTGCATGGAGTGCAGAACCTTCTGAGAATATTAGCGTTTCGGCACTCATGTATATTTTAAGCTGCTCCCACAGGGATAATGTTTCTGGTTTAATGATTGTTAGGCCTTGAGAGGACAGGAATGATTCGAGATACGACTCACCCGCTATCATACCTTTTAGCATGCCAGCACGAGATATATAGAAAGTACCCTTTCGCTCAATCGCATCTAATTTATTCGCTCTAACAAGGCCATCAAGTATACTTAGATAATTTTTTGATGGCCCATGCTGCGGCAACTGCTCTTGTTGTGGCGCTACTTTAAGCTTTTGTACAACGGTAGGCCGCTCTACAAAAAAAATATTATCTTTATCGATTTTGAACCAATGAAAGATTTCTTTTATAAAATTAGGCAGATCGTCAAATGTAAAGCCACTTCCTTTTCTTACAGAAAAAAGGTACTTTGCATCGCTGCCTCTGTAACACGCAATACGAGTAGAAAAGTCGGCAATTTGGTGTCCAAAATGATTAACAATGGGGCCACACCACACATAATCACCAAGTGCGTAGGTCAACTGTGTTCTGTCGCCAAGCCAAGGCTTATCATCCTTTGGTCGACCTTTTCGCTGAAAACGAATTTCACCAGCCTCATTCCAGTCAGGCCACACCGGCCCCAACTTATGTTCAGAGTTGCCAAAAGGGCTACCTAGAACTTGCTGAATAGGCATTACTACAATATTTTCGAACTCCATTCAATTATATCCAGCTATTTTTAAGACTAGGCCTATGAGCATCTATTAATTCAATGTCTTGTGGACTCAACTGTTCAGAAAAATCTACATGGTTTTTTTGTGGTGCTTGATTAAGAAGCGGATCCCAAGCCTGTTCAGTTTTTTCATCCGCGGAGGCCGTAGCGCCAATATTATCCACACCAATAAAATCAAAGACCTTTTTAAGGTTTTGCTCTGGTTCACTTGTTAACTGACCATACGGCACTACGATAAGCTTATTGCTATGTCTCGCAGCTAGTGCCGAAATTTTATTGTCAATGGCAGAAAAATATTTTAGATAATCGGCGGTTGAGTGGTTTAACCACGCGATAGATTGGTCGCCAGGCTTCTTCCCAAGTTCAACCTCTTTTTTAAAGCGCTTTTTATGGGATGCAATAATTTCTGCGGGGTCACGAGTACAGATAAGCAATTTTGCATTTGGGAAAGCGCTTAAGATCTCTTCAGCACATCGTATATGCGCAGGGGTTTTCTCAACTAAACGTTTCTTTCCCAGGTTTTGCCACGAATTGAAGAAGAACGCTCTCAGCAAGTGTTTGTAACGCCGTTCATACCAAATAGTCTCACGTTCAGGACTATTCAAATACTGTAAATGCATTCCCTCTGCCGATAATTTCCCGTTACGCTCGATAAGAGGATGAATTTTCTCTTGAAACGAATTAAAGTTTTTTTGACCTAAATACACGCGCATTTCATAGTTTTCTGGGCCTGCGGGCTCAAGGAGTAACCATGGCTTAACAAAACAAAACGTTTCGACCGTCGCGTGAGAAAAATCACAAAACTCAGGGTGATTTGAAACTTGTTGGAATAGTAAGCTAGTACCACTTCGCTCAGGTCCCATAATAAAAACAGGTTGTTGAGAAGATGCCCAATCACCAAGCATCTTTTTGTAAATCTGAAAATCCATTGATTCAACCGAATAAAGTTTTAAAATTACTAATGTGTTCACCATTATACTGGTCGAAAACATCTTTGGAGTTTTTAAGCAGTAACTCATAACGCGCATTACTGAGCGCGGCCAGACTGCCTACCATCTCAGTAATCGACTTTGCTTTATGGTATGCGTCGTTGCTGGGAATACCTACCATAGCATCTTCGGTCGCTAATAATGCCTTACCGTAAGACAATGCTTCTAACGATTTTATCTTAAGCCCAGTACCACCCACCATAGGGTTTATCGCAATATCAATTCGACGATAGAAGTCATCTAAATCATCTACGAGGCCTATGATATCAAAAATTTCGTTCATTTCGTCAAATGCTTTGCACACCGTACCACCTAGTAAAAAGGTGAACTGCTGCATAAGCTCTGGTTTTGCCATCACCTCTTGCTGAAACACCCGCAGGCTTTCCACATTAAACGGGTTTCCAGAGCCAATGTAACCAATAACAACTTTACTGTGTTTTTGCACTACTAAAGGCTGAAACGGCACCACATAACCCATAACTTCTACGCGCTTTTTGGTAATACCTTCAAAATAGGCTTTTTCTTCATCCTGTATTGCTAAAACAAGGTCCGCTCTATCCAATGCATAGGCCTCTAATTCTTTTGTGGTGTAAAACCAGACAGGCTCTAGCCCAGCTTCTTTCGCTACAATATGTCGGTCACCAAACACATCGTGGGTATCTATTACTTTTTGTGTGGTATCGGGCAGCACATCTAACACTTTTGAAAACCATACGTAATTAGCAACACAGACATCAAAGTTCCATTTCTGGCATAGCCCGTCGACATAATCAGACACTCTGTCGTCGTACCAATCGTCTATGTCAAAATACTCACCGAACGAGGGTTCAGCGGCTGGGCCTTCTGGCTGAACAAAGTAAAAATAGTCCCACTGTTGTTCCATGGCTTTGCGCTGTTCTTCACTCAGCCCTTCCATACCGAAGTAAAGAAAATGTACCTGGTAGCCACAAAGCTGAAACATTCTGTTTAGCCTGAATATACGCGCACTGTTCCCTTGAAATTGTGGGTGGGAAGGTATGGGTGAAACAATCAGTACATGCTTATTCATAACGGCATTTCCTCCCAGTATACAGTTAGCTCGGAGATTGCAATGCTTAACGCTCTATCAGCTATTTTTATTTTTTGTTCAGACACAATAAACAACTCGGCCAAACTGTCGTCAGTTTCGGCAAAATAGGGAATATTCACCGTAGTCCCAGCCGTTACTTTTTGCGTTGTTTTTAAACGCCCGTTAATAAAACAACGAATGGTTGCATTTTCAAGCCCTTCGACAACTGAAAACACATTGAACGATAGGATGTAGTGCCCGCTTGCTCGAAGGGGCAGGAAAAGCCGCACGCCGTAGGCTCCCATCCAGCGCCAGAAGCTATCGCCGTCGGTTTCCAGTGGGTACAAACCTATGTTTAAAAGCTTATCTAAATAATACCAGCGCCTTCTGTACAACAGATAATCAAGGGTTTGGTGGGCAAGCCTATCGTTAGTTTCTGTCAGCGTAGGCCAAGCTTGCTGTACAACCATCGTCATAGGCAGCTTCGCGTTCACCGGGCTTACGTGCGTGCCCAGTAATGCTTCTACCGATTGTAAAATTTCAGTACTCGGCACCAACCAACAATAGGTAGCCGCATTAGTTGGATTCAACGATGCTAATGTATTCGTTACGCTATGATAATTGTTACGCTTACTCCACTTTACCACGTCATCTGCGTTTTCTGGAGAAACAAAACCACTTATCAACGGCTTATGTTGCTGAACCGTGTATTCAGCCACTTCCAAAATAGATAGCGAGAGCTTATCTAGTGCAAGCCAACTTACCTTCACTCTGCTGCTCAAATAACGATCTGGAGTGGTTATACCTAAACGCTGCGGCAGTACACCAAGCCCTTCAAAACCCGCCTGTACTTTTGGCTGTAGCTCTACGTTCATTGGAGAGGTGTCAAAACACACTGGCTCTACACCGGCCGCTTTGCTTGCTTCAAAAAAAGCCAACCCGTGTTGATCGCACAGTTTTTTGTTCATTACGTAGGTTACGTTTGCGCCCGCTGCGCGTGCCAAAATAGCAATAATACTTTGCGGTATTGTGGCCAACACCACTTCGCCAAGCTGTGGTAAGCTTCGAAGAAACGCTGAGGTAACTAACACATCCAGATTAATATTATGGCGGGCTGCAGCCAACGCCAGTGGTGCTTCTACAGTATTGGTCGACGCATTAGGCATTATCTGCTCCCTGCGCATCTGAGCTTTGCTCGTTAGCATATAACCACCGCAATTCACTATTTCCGTTTTGGTATACCTGTGGATTTATGTTAACCATCCAAGATCGTTTAGTAGCTGCAAACGTCCAATATTCTTTTGTTGGCGCCGTATCCGCTATCATAGAAACGTCTAACGGACCAGCTACGGTGTTATCAATTGAAAAGCCTGCTGCTTGAATAAAACGCTTTACACTGGCCCTATCGAGCGAATATTCACTGGAAGTATCATTAATAGCCACACCTGAACCCAACTCTGGGTTGAGTAATGAAATAACTACTTTGCCACCTATTTCTAGCAGCTTATTAAGCTGCGCAAACCAATTGACAGGCGATTGCGCCACATCTACTAGCGAGGCATCGCACACCACCAGCGGATAAGTAGTAGTTATGTCATGTTGGGATAACTGAGCAGGCGTAAGTTTAGTAATTTGACTCTCTTGATAGCCGAACAGAGAAGTAAGTATAGTAGCTTGGTGTACTGGGTTAGCGCTAATGCTTAACACCGAAGGTGCAGAGATGGGCACTAGATTGGCCTGCCACCATACATTACTACTATCGGCGTTCACATGATTAGCACGTCGCCAATTTATTACTTGCTGTTCGATAAGATAACAATGCTGAATATTATTCAACGCCTTCGTGTTAAAGACGGTACTATCGTTAAGCTTTGCCGCTTCCTTCAAATAAGCGCTGGTAGTCACACTAATATTATGTGTCCGCTCTACCCACTTTTGGGCGTTTTTTCCGAACGTTACACGATATTGCTTATCTTCAATTAAACGTTGCAAGCAGAGTTGTAAGTTTTCACTAAAGTTTTCATCCCAGTTCAGTTTAACCGCGCAATCTTCTGGTAATTCAATAAACGGACCAATATTGACTACAACACTACACAACCCCATCCCCATGGCGCGTGTTAATGTACCAGACGACTCACCTCCAGTTGGGTAACGTAAATTAACGATAAAGTCAGAGGCCAGCATGTATTTAAAGAATTCATCTTCATTCAAAAAGCCCGTTACAGTTACGTTGTCAGACAAACCACTATCGGCTATATCTTGATAAACATCGTACTCGTGGGGCTTACATTTACCCGCAAGTACATAGGTAAACTCCACGCCTTTTTGCTTGAGCGCCGCTAACGCGGTTAGCACTTCTTTAATCTGTTTTGCCTTTGCAATAAACCCCATAGACGTAATAACAGGTTTATTGCCCGGCAAACCTAACTCGCCACGATACTGCATTTTAAGCTTTGGCTGATACTGGCGGGCGGCTGGTGAAAAATGATGAGGCACAATACTTACATTGCTATGGCCAAGTGCCGCTATTTTGTCGGCTGAATATTTTGAGTGCACTAGAATGCGCTCTGCCGCCGTAATGATGCTAGCGTTCATCATTAGCTCGTGGGGCATGAATCCACCTTTCCAACCAAACTTCGAAAGCTGCTGCCCAATAACAGTGCCCAATTCACCGTAGTTATTTTGCAGTGCTAATGTGTAACTGTCTTTGTCGCCATGCGATAAATTGGTTAAATCGATGAGGTAGTGTAAATTCAGGTCATGTACCACCACAAGACCCGGTTTAGAAAGCAGCACAGGCAGCATATATTGAGTGTCAGGATTATTACCTACATGATATATATGGGGTATATCAGCATACTTATGCTGCTGCCACATGTATTCTTCTAAATACAATATTGTTACGTTTGCGGCTATTCCCGTAGGTGCTGGATGCGTATTTTCAACAACAACTGTCACTTTTGTTGTTCTAGAAAAATATGGAATTTGCTCAGCAAAATAATCAGCTATGCCATTAGGCTTGGGGGGCAGTGGGCAAAACACCACTACCTGTGGTGGTACGTCTATCATTACTTCCCTGACTCTAACTGCTTTTTGATATAGTCGAATTCTCTTTGCATTCGCTCGTTTTGAATAGCAAGTAGCGCATCCATTCTTCGTTCCACCTCAACAGAAAACTCGCCCAACACGTCTGTAAAGCTACTTTTAAGCGATATAGGTTGTGCTGTGACACCCTTTCCGTTTATGTAGACATGCGCCTCGCGTGCCTCTGCGGAAAACGGCAACATATCGAGTTGCAGTGTAAATCCATGACAACCGTTACCAATGCCAGCAGCAACAAGATCCTCGCGCAAGGTAGCGGCTTTTGTTTTAGCAAGTACCTTATCACCCGTTTTAAGTACTACTTCACAGGGCGCCGACGGATTAGCAGAATTCAGTGCCCAACCGGCCACTACATCGCTTGATACTGTATCAATGTGGTAATTCAGCTCGCTCTTACCGAGTAAGCGCTTTACTAAGTTTTTTAATTTTCTTTTCATGTATTTTTACGTCCATTCCATGTATGTCGTAATGTTACATCAAAAGAAATAACGGTTCATTAATATGTTATTCAATGTACCATTTACTGTGTTTGTGAACGGTGTCGCTGCTTAACATTTCTTGCTTGGTAAACCATTTATATTTTCCATGCTGAGCATTAGGAAGTGTGTTTATATCGATATCACAAATTATCTTGTAACCCAGTACAACGTAGTGTGTAGATATTCCCTCGCCAAACACAAAGTCTTCGTAAAAATGCTCATACGGGCCCAAGAACTCAGCTTGGCCACGAGAAAATTCTGTTCCGAGCTCAGCTAAGGTTAAACGCTTGAAAGCATTATCCATGCTTTCACCTTTTAAAATCCGTCCACCGGGCACAAACCAATAGCCTTGAGCAGGGCGGTTATTTCTGTAACCAAGTAAAATCTGGCCATGTTTATCTTCTATCAACAGGTCGATAGATATCAGTGGGGTGCAATCAATAATTGTTGTGAAGGTATCTTTTTCAAGAAACGCCATATCTATGATCCAAATATAAAAACACCGGGCAAGCCCGGTGCATTTTTTAAGGTAATAAATTTACCCTCTGAAGTTATCTTGGTTTGCTAAAAACCAGTCAAACGCATGCTTTAGGCCATTTTCAAGGTTATAGGTATGCTTCCAGCCTAATGCCCGAAGTCGCGACACGTCCATCAGTTTTCTAGGTGTACCATCAGGCTTACTAGTATCCCATTTAATTTCACCATCAAAACCCGTTACTTTCGCTACTGTTTCTACCAACTCGCGAATAGTACAGTCTTCACCTGTGCCAACATTGATGTGACTAAGCATTGGCTGGGTGTTGGCTTGATATGTTTCATTATCAAGCTCCATTACGTGCACACTCGCTGCAGCCATATCGTCTACATGCAAAAACTCGCGCATTGGCGTACCGCTGCCCCATGCAACTACTTCGCTATCGCCTCTTTGTGCCGCTTCATGAAAACGGCGTAACAGTGCAGGAATAACGTGCGAGTTTTCCGGATGGAAATTATCGTTAGGGCCATACAAATTAGTGGGCATTACCGAACGATAGTCCCGGCCATATTGGCGGTTATAGCTTTCGCAGAGCTTGATACCAGCGATTTTCGCAATAGCGTAGGGCTCATTGGTTTCTTCTAAGGTACCGGTAAGCAGTGCCTTTTCGGTCATCGGTTGCTCAGCCATTTTAGGGTAAATACAGCTAGACCCTAAAAACAACAGTTTTTGTACATCATTAGTATGGGCCGCATGGATAATGTTGGCTTCAATCATCAGGTTTTCGTAGATGAATTCTGCCGGGTAAGTGTTGTTGGCGTGAATACCGCCAACCTTGGCAGCAGCCAGATATACCTCGTCTATCTTGTTGTCGGCAAAAAACTGCGATACCGCCGCCTGACTGGTTAAATCCAGCTCGCTACGGGTTTTAGTAATAATATACACGCCACCGCGTTGTTCTAAATTTCTAACAATGGCTGCGCCCACCATGCCTCGGTGACCGGCTACGAATACGGTTTTCATCTAACGGAACGTCCTTTTTAAATTCAATCCGACGATTATCAATAATCAGCAACGATTAATCAATGTTACCCGCACTTTTCTGATTGATAGCAACTGGCAGTAATATTTAGCCACGTTATGCCGTTAACCGTTTAACCCATCAATAATCCATAAATCAGGTATCTTACCGCGCTTGAGCATTTCTGCGTTATATTGAATAAGCACTCTTGCCCAGCAAATTGCCCCTGTAACATACAGTTCAGGTAGCCGGGTTCTGTTAAGCAGTGACTGCACAATGGTTTCCAGAATCGCAGCAAGTAACGGGTGATTGGGTTTAGCTGCCAGCAAACCAGTATTAATACCCAGCTCGCCTCTTACCAGTAGTAAAGAAGGAACTGACTGAGCCAGATTTATAAAACTCCGCAGTGACTCAGCATGCATATCTGTTAAAAGATAGCCACCGTGCTTAAACAGATAACAAAGCGTAAATAAGCTCTTCTTATCCCGAGGATTACGCGATAAGCGCCAGGCGCGTCTTATACGATTAGAGCAGTTATCGGCAATATATTTTGCGGCGAGAATAGGATCGAAATGTTCTAAAGCATAGTCATTGGCAAACATCTGTAACTGCTCTTTTAAGCGCTTATGATCATCACCTCCAGTATTGAGCGAATAAGTAAAAATGCTTTGGGGTATTTTCGTGCTATCTGCAGACGCACCGCTTTTTTGTTTAGCACTCCAAAACAGTGTGTTGAAATGTTTAAGCGTTTTCGCCAGCTCTACACCACTGTTTTTACCATATTGAATACTTTGTTCGGTAGGTTCGTCCCAGTAGTCTGTCCAATACTGCCAGTGACCATGCTTTTTATCTCGCTGTTGATATTCGTCATTAATTAAAAGCTTAGCTTTATGCCACACATCCCCCCGTTCATAATCAGAGGATTCTAAAACACAAGCAATCAACAGGTTCCAATGAGGTTCTTGCAAGACTGTTTTTTCATGTATTCGTAATAGTGTGGCAATAGCAAAAACGGGGTTGTTAATGGCGTAAAATAGCTTTGCCATTTTAAACAGCAGGTCTTGTTCGTGGCGGTAAAAAGCAAACGTGATAAGACAGCGAAAAACCACCTCACTTTGATTGGCCATATGCAGTTTACTTAACATGAGCACTAATATGTATCTGGGCAGTTCACCTACTCTTTGCGCCAATAAACGATAATTATCAATCAGGCAATCAAAGCGCTGCTCAGCGATGGCAAGATCAATTTCGAGCAGTTGAACTTCACCAAAAAGATTAACCGGAATATCCTGGGGAAAAGTATAGTTAGCAATCACCAACTTTGCTTCTGAGATATTACCTGTAAAGTAATAGCATTTCGCCAACCAAAAAATGCCCCAGGGATGAAGTGGATTTTTACTAATTACCTTTTGATAAGCAGCGATAGCGTTAATGAAGTCTTGGTGTTGGCGGAGTGCATGGCCTAACTCCATATAAAATCCAAGAGACTTGTCTCTTTCTGGCCAGATATCCTGCAAACCAAGAAGAAAATCCAGGCCCTCCTGAAAACGCTTTTCCTCCCGCAATTTAATAGCAATTTGAGCGGCTAGCTCATAAACCTGAGCATGATATTCACATTTCAATGAATGGTAAGCGATCTTAAATCAGCACTTTACGCAGTTTTTGGCACATTCCAAGGTAATAATGCTTCTAATTTTTCAACTGTCGTGGC
>VAPA010851270.1_pt1 | contig 21295 bp, 17 predicted proteins | sample 3395041 | NCBI WGS metagenome assembly VAPA01 (sample SAMN08290432, study PRJNA428436) | hydrothermal vent metagenome | isolation source: Deep-sea hydrothermal vent chimney | place: Indian Ocean: Southwest Indian Ridge | depth 1973 m m
ATCGTTAAAGATGGAGTTAGGCTGGAGGTCAAATGCCGTAGGAAAGGTGCGTCCCAATTTGCCGCTATATCAAATTTACACATAATAGTTGACAGTACCTACTGAGTGCCCTTTAGCAAATCTGAGTCCGGGTAACTCGTTATTAGTAACCCAGACTTTACTATATCCGAATAATATTCCAACAAGAATTGCCAATATGACAATATATTTTTCAATTCTTTTCATTGGTTGTCAAAAAGATCAAAGAAGGTTGTATTGTGGTCTTGCCACAGGGAAGATCAATTTCAGTAAATATCTTTAAATAGCTTCACAATAACTATAAAATAAAATTCAATCTTCGATCTTCTCTGCCTCATCAATAAGCATTACAGGTATGTCGTTTTTTATATGGTAAAGGAGTTTGCAGTTATCGCAGATAAAACCATTTTTATCTTCATTTAAACGTATGTCGCCTTTACATTTGGGACATGCGAGAATTTTGAGCAGTTCTTTGCTTATGGCCATATTTTATTCCTCCTTATGGATTACCGGATAATAGTGATGGTAAGCGTATCAGTATAAAAAGTATTCTACAATATAGCAAAACATCAGAAAAAATCAATACAGATGAAAACTCCGGTCGCCCCCTTTTAATAACTTCTTTATCATGTTAAAATATAACTCAATTCAGGGTAGTATTTTTATCCGCCTTCGCAGAAAACCATGGGCATGCCTGATCTCTGGCAGGTTTACCCGTAGATGCCCGTACCCCGTAGAGGTAGGGCTTCTACTTCGGAGGATGGAAATGTGAAAATAGCGTTTCGGCGAGATGTCACCGAAGGAGCAAGCCTCTCCATGTTTCGGCGGATAACCTCGACGAAGTCCCGACAGATGTCGGGACGCAGGCGGGTAATAAAAGGCACCACGGGCTTGCCCGCCTTGAAGTATGGCGAGGCTTGCCCGTGGAGTTCCATATTTTTGAATAAATAAATTAAGAGTTGTGCGTGTTAAACACCATAGTTTTATGCGTCATAACTTTATGGTGTTATTAAATATACTGGTATGATTTAAGGAGATACTGTATGGGTAAAAAGGTAAGAAAAGCTGTTTTCCCCGCTGCCGGACTCGGGACGAGGTTTTTACCGGCAACCAAGGTATCTCCCAAAGAGATGCTGCCGATCGTTGATAAACCAATGATTCAGTATGCGGTCGAGGAGGCGGAGAAGTACAACATAAGAGAGCTAATAATAATTACAGGTAAAAACAAAAGGACTATTGAAGATCACTTTGATTATGCTCTGGAACTTGAGGAAAACCTGAAACGGGATGGTAAAAAAGTCCTTCTTCAGAAGATTCAGGATTTAAATCATTTGCATATGGCATACACCAGACAGGGTCATCCTCTGGGGCTTGGACATGCGATCCTGTGCTCAAAGCTTATTGTGAAGGATGAGCCCTTTGCGGTAATTCTGAGTGATGATATAATAGACCCTGATGAAAATCTGCTCGGAAAGATGATGGAGCTGTATGAAAAGCACCAAGCAACTATACTTGCCCTTCAAAGGGTTCCTAAAAAAGAAGTCCACCGTTATGGAATAATAGCAGGGGATGAAATCAAAAAGAATTTTTTCAAAATAACCGATATGGTAGAAAAACCGAAACCTTCTTCAGCTCCTTCTAATATTGCGATTATAGGCAGGTATATACTTACCCCTGATATTTTTCATTTTATCAAAACAACTCCAAAGGGAAAGGGCGGAGAGATGCAGCTGACCGATGCATTAAGAGCGCTTTTAAAGGAAAAACCTGTTTATGGTTATCTTTTTGAAGGCAAACGGTATGATGCCGGAGACAAATTAGGATATCTCAAGGCCACAGTAGAACTTGCATTAAAACATCCGAGCCTTAAGGATAATTTTAAGAAATACCTGTCATCAATGAAATTAAATAATAAGAACAAAAAAAGGAGAAGCAATGGCTAACTTAGATGCCAGAGAGGAACGCGATATAGAAATTCCGGTTCAACTACCCATTCTGCCAGTCAGGGACATTGTTATTTTCCCTTATATGATTCTTCCCCTGTTTGTAGGGAGAGATGTATCAATTAAGGCGGTTGAGGAAGCTGTTGCGAGCGATAAAATGGTATTGCTTGTAACACAGAAGGACGTAAATATTGAATCACCAACTGTTAAAGATCTCTACAAAGTCGGTACTGTTGGCACTATATTGAGAGTTTTGAAGATTCCGGATGGAAGGCTTAAAGTTCTTGTACAGGGGATTTCAAAGGCAAGGATTCTCGACTACACACAGACAGAACCATTCTATGTAGGGAAGATTGAAAAAATTTCTGATAAAAAGATTTCTGATGTAACAATTGAAGATGAGGCGCTTATGCGCAGTATAAAGGAACAGATGGATAAATCTGTAGCATTGGGTAAATCACTTCTGCCGGATGTAATGGTTCTTATAGAGAATGTTGAGGAGCCGGGAAAACTTGCCGATCTTGTAGCCTCAGGTCTTGGATTAAAAGATGAACAGGCACAGGAAATATTGGAAATGGAAGACCCTATAGAGCGCCTTAAAAAAATAAGCGAAATTCTCAATCGGGAAGTTGAACTGCTCCTTGTACAGCAGAAGATTCAATCAGATGCCAAGGGGGAAATAGACAAATCACAGAGAGAGTATTTCCTGAGAGAGCAGTTAAAGGCAATACAGAAAGAACTTGGAGAAATAGATGAACGGGCAGAGGAAATCCGTGAATTAAGAGGGAAAGTAGAAGAGGCTCTGATGCCGGAAAAAGTAGAGAATGAAGCTTATAAACAGCTTAAACGTCTTGAGAAAATGCATCCTGACAGTGCTGAAGCCGGCACAATAAGAAATTATATTGACTGGCTTGTTGATTTGCCGTGGTCAAAAAGCACGGTGGATAAACTGGACTTAAAGGCTGCAAAGAAGATTCTTGATGAAGACCACTATGACTTGGAACGCGTAAAGGAAAGAATCCTCGAGTATTTAGGGGTTAGAAAACTTAAAGATAAAATGAAGGGCCCGATCCTATGTTTTGTCGGCCCTCCGGGAGTCGGGAAAACTTCACTTGGGAAATCCATCGCCAGGGCGCTTGGAAGAGAATTTTACAGAATGTCTCTTGGCGGCATGAGAGACGAAGCGGAGATAAGGGGACACAGAAGAACCTATGTAGGTGCTATGCCCGGAAGGATTATTCAGGGGCTTAAGACAGCGGGTCAGAACAATCCTGTTTTTATGCTTGATGAAGTCGACAAAATCGGGATGGACTTCAGAGGTGATCCTGCCTCAGCTCTGCTCGAGGTGCTGGATCCTGAACAGAATTTTGCGTTTGCAGACCATTACCTGAATGTTCCATTTGATTTGAGCAATGTAATGTTTATAACAACAGCTAACCTTATAGACCCCATACCATTCCCTTTAAGAGACAGGATGGAATTAATACATCTTTCAGGATATACAGCGGAAGAAAAACTTGGTATTGCTAAAAAATTCCTCATTCCCAAACAATTGTTTGAACATGGGGTGACAGAAAAGGATATAAGGATTAATGACCGTGCCCTGATGCAGATGATTACCCATTACACAAGAGAAGCCGGTGTCAGAGGCCTTGAGCGTGAGATTGCTAACCTTTGCCGGAAAGTTGCAAGAAAGATCGCCGAGGGCAGGATCAAGAACTACCCGATTTCGCTAAGAAATCTTTCTAAATATCTGGGCGTGCCCAAATTCCTTCCTGAGGAAGAAATGAAAAATGATGAGGTCGGAGTGGCAACAGGTCTTGCATGGACAGAAACCGGTGGGGACATAATCTATATTGAAGCAACTACGATGAAAGGGAAAGGGAATATCACACTTACAGGACAGCTTGGGGATGTCATGAAGGAGTCAGCACATGCAGCCTTGAGTTATGTTCGGTCAAAGGCTGCAAAACTGGGTATTAGCAATGATGTCTTTGCAGAGAATGATATTCATATTCATGTGCCTGCGGGAGCGATTCCAAAAGACGGGCCCTCAGCAGGCATAACAATGGCCACTTCTATCGCATCTGTTTTTACAGGCAAACCCGTGAAAAAAAGTTCTGCCATGACAGGCGAGGTAACCTTGCGCGGCAGGGTGCTTCCTATAGGAGGTTTGAAGGAAAAAACTCTTGCGGCAAAGAGAATGGGCATTGAAAGAATAATTATACCCAAAAGGAATGAAAAGGACCTTGAAGATATACCCGATTATGTTAAAAAAGACATGAAATTTATACCTGTTGAAACAATGGATGATGTATTGGAAAATGCCTTTAAAAAACCCGCTAAAGGTAAAACTGTTTAGACCCGGAATCAGACATTGATTAGCACCCGTTATAATTATCCGGGTTTTATATCCTTGCACCACGTTTGTTTACTTTCTGTTTCATTCTTGCCCTTTTGTAACTCAGGTATTAATCAAAATAACTTTATGTGATATGGAAGGAAAAAATATTTTTAAAAAAACAACGCCTGTTTCAGCGATAGGTGAGCTTGGTCTTATTAAGAGATTCAGGGCCAGATGCAGAAACGATATGCCGGGAATTTTTAAAGGGATTGGTGACGATGCGGCCGCAGTAGACGCTTTAGCGGGCAAAATGCTCATTGCCTCAGACATGATGATAGAGGGTGTGCATTTTGATCTTTCATATACGACATTTTATCAATTGGGGTATAAAATACTTGCGGTAAATATCAGCGATATATTTGCAATGGGCGGTATCCCGAAATATTTTCTTTTGAGTCTGGGGATCCCGGCAGCCTGCAATTCCGGGAGTGTTGATGAACTGTATTCGGGTATGATGAAGATTGCTGATAAATTTGGGATAGCTGTAATCGGCGGAGACACCTGCACAGCAAAACGCGGGTTTGTTCTGAGCGGGACGCTTGTCGGATATGCAGACAGAGTTATTACCCGTTCCGGTGCCAGAATTGGAGATGGTATTTTTGTAACCAACACTCTTGGGGATTCAGCCATGGGGCTTAAGATCTTAAAAAAAATGGGCAGGAAAGAGCTGATCAACTTACGAGATAAAAAATATAAAACAAAAAATACGAAATTGAAGCTTCTCAGCAGGAAATTTATTTATAAAGGCATTTCCCCTCTTTTAAAAAGGCATTTGATGCCAGTGCCTGAGCCATTGGATAATACATCTGCTATAACCTCCATGATAGATATCAGTGACGGACTCCTTATGGATTTAAGTCATTTATGTGATGAGAGCAAGACAGGTGCATTAATTTACAGGGACGATATCCCTGTATCAGACGAGTTTCAAAGCGCTGCAAAAAACTTCAGCGTAGACCCGATTGATTTTGCCATGAAAGGCGGAGAAGATTATGCCTTGCTCTTTACGGCATTGCCAAACATAACAACAGATGCTTTCAGAATAGGTGAGGTAGTCAGGAAAGGGCGTTTTATTGTTGATGAAAGAGGCAGGAAAACTCCTTTCAGGGCGGAAGGATATGAACATTTTAAATAGAGACAAATCCTAAGCACTAAACTCGAAACTCTAATTTAGAATTTAGATATTATGATTTAGGGTTTGTATTAAACTTATGTCATACAGAGATAAGTTAAAAGGGATATTCCTGGTAAAAGATACGCCGCACCGTATCTCAATAGCGTTTGCTTTAGGTGTGTTTCTCGGCATTTCCCCTTTTTTAGGTTTTCATACTGTTGGAGCTTTTTTCCTGGCATGGCTCCTCGGACTGAACAGATTGGTAGCGATTGTTGGTGTTTATGTTACAAACCCCTGGACTATAGTTCCTATTTACTCTTTTAACTTATGGATAGGTATAAAAATGATCGGTATTAATCAGGCACTGCCTGATGTGGACTGGCAAAATCTGACTATAATGTATTTGATAAATCATCTGACACCTCTTATAGTGCCTTTTATTGCAGGAAGTATCATAGTTGGCGCTGTTGCAGGCATAGTCAGTTATTTTATTATTTCCGGTTTAATCATTAAGTATAGGAAAGTAAAGCACTATGAGTCATAGGCTTACGCCGCTTCATGTGGTGCTGTTCATACTGACATTTTTTACAACTCTTTTAGCAGGGGCTTTGCTTGCAGGGGTGATACCCTGGCAAAACCCGGAAAAGATTTACCTGGGCCTGCCGTTTTCGCTGACACTGCTAAGTATACTGCTCATTCATGAAATGTCTCACTATTTTATGTCACGGAAGCATAATGTTTCAGCAACACCCCCTTATTTTATCCCAGCGCCTACACTTATCGGTACTTTTGGAGCTATTATTAAAATGAAACCTCCTATTTATGACAGACTTGCACTCATTGATATAGGCGCTTCCGGCCCCATAGGAGGGTTTGTAGCCGCGGTTATCGCAGTTATTGTCGGGTTGAATTATTCTGAAATTACGGTAGCTGTAGAAGTAAAAGAGGGTTATGTTCTTGGAAACTCAATACTGTTTTACTTTCTTTCAAAGATGGTTTTCAGTGTTGAGCCTGATAATTACGGCATAATCCTTCATCCGGTTGCATTTGCAGGGTGGGTCGGTCTTTTAGTAACATCACTGAATTTACTGCCAATAGGCCAGCTTGACGGAGGACATATATCCTACGCGCTCTTTGGAGATAAACATAAGTGGATTTCAAGGATTATAATATCTGTAATGATTGCGATGGGATTTATATACTGGAGCGGATGGACGGTCTGGGCTGTTTTTATGCTTTTGCTGGGACACAGACATCCTCCTGTGGTTTATCCTGAAATACAGCTTGATCGCCAGAGAAAGGTTGTAGGCTGGGTATCTTTTGTTATTTTTATAATTACGTTTACACCTGTGCCGATGAGCGGGATGTAGGGTTTTAAGTTTCATTTTGGGGCTGTGCCCCAAGCCCCGTAATTAATTTTCTTGTGACGCTTCACCCAGACCCGAGTCGATTCGACAAAAGATAATATTTTGTTAAATTTTGTGGGGAGCCGCCCGCGGGTCGATTCGACCAAAAGAAGGGCGCCCTGAGAGATTTCCAGGCGGCTCTTCGCTCAACTTCCAGGGAAATGATTTAAACTCCCCCCACCGTTTTGCTTCGCAAATCGAAGCAGTGGGGGTCAGACACAAATCATTTCTTTTTCCTTCCAGTCTCGCTCATCGCCTGCGAATGCACAGTGAACGTATGTGAACGAATTTAATAAATTATATTTCCATACATTCAGGTTTCCTGAAAGGGAACATTAATCTCTAAAGGGACCCATTGAAGATTAAAAACAACAAATGAAAGATGGTAAATGACCAATGACAAATGGAAAAGGAGGAATGATAAATTTAATGCGTTCCTTCGTATTTTTTCATGCGCCAGTATTCCGCGTTAAGTGCCTCTACTACATAGTCTATCCGGCGGGTCCTGAGTAGTTGCCCAAACGCGGTTAAGAAGACTTTCGGATGTCTGAATAAAATAGAAATCAGTATGGAATAGAAGCTTATGTTGCCAGTACTCCGTAGATAGTTCCTTGTAAAAAAGGCGTTCTGGAGTTTTCTGCGAATATCCCTGAGTTCTTCTTTGCTGAAAGTAATCGCCATTAAAGGGAGTTCAGGCTGTCTGTGCGCCCATATTTCTGAAAAAGGCAAATCCGGATCGAGCCAGCCCTTTTTTAAGGCCATTTCATATATATCAGTTCCCGGGTAGGGAGTAAGAAAATAAAAAGCAGTATAGTCAGCTTTAATTCCTCTGGCAACGATTAAGCTTTGCTCTATGTCGTCTCTGGTTTCTTCGGGGTTACCGATTATAAAGGTTGCCAGAGTTCTGATATCCAGCTTCCTGCACAGTTCAAATGAATGTTTGATCTGTTCGATCCTGTCGCCGTGACCGCCTTTGCCCAGAACCCTGAGAATTTTTTCAGAGCCGCTCTCAACTCCGAAATCAAGCTGAACAAGTCCTGACTCTTTCATAAGTCTCATCAGGTCTTCATCTGTCTGGTCGACCCTTGATTGCCCGGCCCATTTTATATTCAGGTTTCTTTGTTTCAGCTCTTCACAGTATTGCCTGACCCATTTTGGGCTTAGCGTAAAGGTGTCGTCGCAGTAATAAATGCCGGTTATCCCGTATTCTTTGTTTAAATGTTCTATTTCATCAATGACATTTTTTACTGAGCGCCTGCGAGTCCTTCTTCCAAAGATATTATGACTGCCGCAGTATATGCACTTAAACGGGCATCCCCTGCTGGTAACGATTGTAGTCTGGTTTTTATCTGCATGTCCCCTTATAATGCCGGGAGGCATTAAATAAGGTTTCATATCAATTAAATGTCGTGCAGGGAAGGGGATAGAATCGAGATCTTTTATCAGATCCCGACTTCCGTTATCTGTAATATCACCGTTATTCCGGTAGATTACGCCTTTTACATTTGCAAGTCGTTCCCCAGCCTCAAGTTTATTGCAAACCTCGACAATGGTTTCTTCTCCCTCACCGACCACTATAAAGTCCAGGTCAAACTCTTTCATGGTTTCCAGTGGTTTGACAGTTGTATGAACACCTCCTGAGCAGTAAGTTGTATCGGGTAGTTCTGTTTTAAGCTGTTTTGAAAAATTTAAAGCCCTCTGGTACCCCACAGTAAGAAAGCTGAGACCAACAAGTTCAGGACGGAACGCCTTTATCTCGCTGATAATATTATCGTGATACTGAGGGTCGGCATCATAGAGCTGTACGGTATGCCCTGCTTTTTCAAGCACAGCAGCGATATACATTAGCCCAAGAGGGGGGACTACGTTATTACCGTCAAGAACCTGTGAGTTAACCAATGTGACTCTCATAAAACCTTCCCAGTATCAATAAATTTGAGTATTCAAAAAACTAAATTAATTTTTGATCTTTGTTCTTTTATTATTCATCAGCAGCAGCATTTGTATTTTAATGCGCCTGGTTTATTTCCTTTCATTGTAACTGAATGGAAATTAACATGATCCACTTTTTTATACAGATAATTTTCTGAGAGAGTTGTGCCGGAAAAACCGGCTTTTATTGATATTTCTTTAAATCTCTTATCGGTAAGCGCGCCCGACAGACAGGCATTCCACAGTTCCTTGTCCCTTTTCATATATCCTGGCACCGGCCTGTCAGCTACAATATCAGAAATTATAAACCTGCCTCCGGGTTTTAATATTCTGAACAGTTCATCAAGGACCTTTGCCTTGTCCTCTGTAAGGTTTATAACACAGTTGGATATCACAAGGTCTGCCGAGTCATTTTCTACAGGAAGTTCCATTATGTTTCCCTGTCTGAACTCAACAACATTGTATCCAAGTGATTTTGCTACTTTCTTTGCGTTGGCTGTAGCTTTTCTCACCATCTCTTCAGTCATATCAATGCCTATAACTTTACCTTTTCTGCCCAGTTTTTTAGCCGCGATAAAACAGTCGATCCCGCCGCCTGCTCCCAGATCCACAATAGTCTCACCCTCTTTAATGTCTGCAAGCGCAGCAGGGTTGCCGCATCCGTATGATACCTGAAGCACCTCATCAGGGATATGCTTAAGGTCTTCAGGATTATAGCCTGTGGGACAATAGTAATCTTTTACAGGATCGTTTGCAGCTTTTGAAAACTTTTTCTTTACGGTTTTTGTTACATGGCCTTTTATCTCAGGTTTGCACACCTCTTCATCGTCTTCAACATCAACAGAAAGCACACATGAACAGTGGTAACAGCCAACGTCAAAGTTTTTATCTATGGATTTAATCCCTGCATCCAGATGGGCGGGGAGTTTTGAGTCCATAGCATTAAATACTATGGGTCTGGTATATCCCTTTCCGTTCTGTTCAGGCACTCCTTCGGATGCGAGTTCCCAGAGAATATCCTCAAATAAAGATTTGTAGGTTGAGCAGTAAGGGTCGCGGGCCTTTATAGAGCCTTTGCCTGTGTCAGCTTCGCTTGCGTAATAGCTGTGTGAAGTACATCCACCGCCGCAAAGATACTCAAGGTAACAGGAACTGCACTCTGTTTTTTCACGGACACTGTTACTTCTGCATTTCTCCATAACTTCTGCGTTCAGCCATATGTCTTTCAGGGTTTTTTCCCTGATAGAGCCTGCGTCAAAATTCCTGTCTCCGTTAAGTGAAGCGCATGGATAAACATGACCGTCAGAATTAACGCAAATTTTTGCATAGCAGTTATTGCAAAGGTCAGTTTTTCTGCCCCTGCGGGCTCTTGCGCGGACCTTTAAGGATTCAACATTATCAAAAATGATTTCCTGCTCTTTATAAATCTTTTTAAGCCCCTTCATTATAGGAGTGATTTGTTCAGCAGGAACATGAAGGTTATCTGCATTATTTGCTCCGCGGCCCTTTGCGTGCATCCATAATATGTTGTGTTCCCTGATCCCGAGTTTTGACAGGAGTCTGGAAGTGGCCTTAATATGTTTTTCATTATATTTACTCAGGGCGGTTGAGACAACAGGTATTATTCCCTTTTTAACGAGTCTTTTTATCCCTTCCACGGTCTTATTAAAACTTCCTTTTCCCCGGAGTCTGTCATGGGTTTTTGCATCAGGCCCTTCAAGACTTACCTGAAGCAGGAGTTTAGGGCCTTTAAGGTTTGCAAGCTCAGAGATTTTCCTGTCATCAAAAAGAGTGGCATTGGTGAGAATAATTAATTCACGGTCCTTGTCTTTTGTTATATATTTTATAAGTTCAAATATGTTGTCTCTTATAAAAGGTTCACCTCCGGTGATATAGAAACGTTTGACCCCAAGCTTAACAGCATCATTAACCAGTTTTTTTATCTCCCCGGTGGTCAGCTCATCTTTAAGCTCCTTGCCCGCGCTTACAAGACAGTGCTTGCACCTTAAATTGCAGGCAAGGGTTGTGTATATCCAGAGTTCCTCCAGTTTGTCAGGTTTAATGGCTTTGCTCCTGCCGGCATATTCAGGTCTTTTGTAGGGTTTGTCAGATACGAAATCCATCAGACCCGCGGTGCTTATGAATTCTGAGATTTCTTTTTTAACCAGGTCTTTGTCTGCCGGTCTGTATTTCTTGATTATTTTGTCCTGAATTCCTCCAAGTGTGTGTTTGCCGTTACATAGTTTTAATATTTCTGCGCCTGTATGATTCAGGCTTATCCAGTTAGGGGATTCAGGATCAATAAAAAGGTGTATCCCGGTTTTTTTCTTTTGTATGTGAACAGGGCAATAAAGGAGTTCATCAGGTTTAAAGACCTTTAATCCGGCCTCATCAACCTTCCATTGGTCAAGCTGGTATATTTTTACCCGTTCTTCTCTTGGGGCGCAACAGGATTTTGCCATTTTCACTCCTAACTTATATTTTACAATTTTAGCGGGAGATATTTCACGCCGGATATTTTTTAAATTTAATATCATGGCGTTTTGTCATTAAAATGCTCATAACCTTGGTTTTGTGTTATCATTTTCATATCATTTAATGAAAGTTTTGCGCAGGAGCTGATCAAATGAAGGGCAAAGTTTATTTAGTCGGTGCCGGGCCCGGCGATATAGGGCTTTTGACAGTAAAGGGACTGAAATGCCTTCAGGAAGCAGAAGTGGTTATATATGATTTTCATCTGAACGCTCAGGTGCTTAATTACATAAATCATGATGCGGAATTTATCTATGCCGGGAAACGGGGCGGACAACATACCATGACGCAGGAGGATATAAACAGCACTATAGTGGAAAAAGCAAAACAGGGCAAATCGGTCTGCCGTTTAAAAGGGGGTGACCCGTTTATTTTTGGCAGGGGGGGTGAAGAAGCGGAAATTATTGCAAAAGAGGGTATTGACTTTGAAGTTGTCCCCGGTGTCAGCTCTGCTGTCGCAGCCCCTGCCTATGCAGGGATTCCTCTTACACACAGGCTGTATTCCTCTTCTTTCGCGATTGTTCCGGGTTATGAAGATGTAACAAAAAAAGGGAGTGCCATTGACTGGACAAAGCTGGCGACAGGGGTTGGAACAATAGTGTTTCTTATGACAGTAAAAAATATTAATATGGTATGCAAAAAACTCATTGAAAACGGCAGAAGTCCCGGGACCCCTGTGGCTGTAATAAGATGGGGCACAAGGGCAGACCAGAAAACCATTATAAGCGATCTTAAAAATATCTCAAGGATAGTCAAGGAAAATGACCTCAGGCCCCCTGCTGTTATGGTAGTAGGGGAAGTTGTAAAGCTTAGAGAGAAGCTTAAGTGGTACGAAAAAAAGCCTTTATTCGGCCGGAGAATACTTCTTACAAGAGAACATTCCGGCGGTTTTGAACAGTTAGAAGAAATGGGTGCTGAACTGATGGAATTTCCAACTATTAAAATTGTGCCTCCTTCAGACTGGACCGGGCTTGACAGCGCGATAGACAACATTGGATCTTATAACTGGCTGATACTGACAAGTGTAAATGGTGTAAAGTTTTTCTTCAAAAGACTTTTTGAGACAGATAAAGACATCAGGGAGTTAAAAGGTATCAAAATATGCGCGGTTGGTTCAAGGACAGCATCTGAGATCAGAAAATACGGTATAAAAGTTGATTTAGTCCCTGAGAAATTTAATGCAGAAGGACTTATTGCATCATTTAAAAGTTTGAACGGCTTGAGCAGTTTGAACGGTTTACACTTTCTATTGCCCAGAGCAGAGGTTGCAAGGGAAATCCTGCCTGAAAAGATAAGAGAATTAGGCGGCGAAATTGATGTTGTTACTGCATACAGGACTATAAAACCGGAGATTCACGGCAAAAGGCTAAGGAGATTCTTAAAAGAAGGGAAAATCTCAATAGCTACATTTACAAGCGCTGCTACCTTTAATAATTTTATGTCAATAATGGACGATGACGCCCATAAACTTTTAAAAGGGGTTACCATCGCCGTTATCGGTCCTGTGACATCAAAGGCGGTAAAAGATGCCGGGTTAACAGTCCATATCATGCCCGGGGAGGCAACAATTGATGCTATGGTTAAGGAGATAATAGACCATACGCAATAAGTCTTTAATTGTCTGCTGAGCGTTTTACTTTTAACAAAATAACTTTAATTGGCAATTCGTAGGGTACGAAATCGAAGACTTTAAAAAAATACATCTCTTTGACGCTATAATGCTGATTCGCAGGGGGTATTTATGATCCATCAGAAGCTCTGCATGCAGAAAATTAAATTCTATCAGTTTATTATTGCAATATTAGTGTTATCAGTTTTTTCCCCCTTTTGTAAGGCTGACGCATCTGAAGAATTTCCCGACCATGTAAGAGAGGCAGTGCTTGAAACAATAGATAAAGTTAAGCCGGCACTGGTAAGAATATTTATAGTGAATGTTGAATATAATAACGGCCGTGAAGTAAAAAATGAGACCGTGGGAAGCGGTGTAATTATTGATAAGACAGGGCATATAATTACAAATCATCATGTTGCCGGGAACGCAAAGCAGATAGTTTGCACCCTGTCCAATAAAGAAGAGGTCGAAGCGGTCCTGGTCAGTACAGACCCTCTTACCGACATAGCAGTCATTAAGATCAGGGACAAAGGCAAAAAAGAATTTCCATTTGCTGAATTTGGAGACTCATCACTTTTAAAAGCAGGTGACCGGGTGCTTGCCATGGGCAGCCCGTTTGCTCTGTCGCAGTCTGTCACAATGGGTATTGTCAGCAATACCGAGATTGTAATGCCGAAATTTTTCTGGCCTATGAACAAATTTAAACTTGAAGGGGAAGACGTGGGCTCTATGGTGCGGTGGATAGGGCATGATGCTCCTATTTACAGCGGTAATTCAGGCGGGCCTCTGGTTAACCTTAAAGGTGAAATAATCGGTATAAATGAGATCAGTCTGGGCATTAGCGGAGCTATTCCGGGAAATCTTGCTAAAGAGGTTGCTGAACAGCTTATAAAGTCAGGCAAGGTTCAGCGGAGCTGGTTTGGTCTTGAAGTTCAGCCGCTTCTGGAACATGCTGAGCAGAAAAAAGGGGTTCTGGTCAGTGGAACCATTGAAGGGTCACCTGCAGAAAAAGCAGGTTTTTTAACAGGGGATATTCTGCTTAAGATTGACGGAAAGGGAATTAATGTTCGATTTCTTGAAGAGATCCCGGTTTATAATCAGACCATAATGGGGATTCCTGTTGGCAAAGAGGTAGAGGCAGTGGTAAAACGCAAAGGTAAAGAAATAACCCTGCGAATGACTTCTCTGGAGAGAGAATACCTGAGGCCGAAAACAACAGAACTGAAACTGTGGGGAATTACAGCACGCAATATTTCTTTAATGGCTGCCAAAAACATGAAAAGGGATAATCAGGATGGTGTGCTTGTTACAACTATTCGAACAGGAGGTCCAAGCTGGAATGCTAAACCCAGAATTACAGCTGGTGATGTGATTGTGAAAGTAGATTCAGTGCCGGTCAGGAATGTCAAAGAACTCTTAAGGATAAGCGATAAAATTACAAAGGACAAAACAGAGCCCGTACCTGTTGTGGCAGCTTTTGAAAGAAAAAAAGAGCAATACTTGACGGTTGTAAGACTTGAGTCCAGGCAGGATACGATAGACCAGGGATTTGAGGTAAGAAAGCCGTGGCTCGCCGTTGCCATGCAGGTTTTGACAAGTGATATTGCTGAGGGGCTTGGTGTTGCCGGGGTTACCGGAATGAGAGTAACCCTGGTCTATCCCGGAAGAAGCGCTGAGAAAGCAGGCATTAAGGCAGGGGATTTAATCATAGAGCTTGACGGCGAAAAAATCGATGCATCGTCTCCTGAAGACTATGAGGTTTTACCTGCCATGATCCGGCAGTACAGGGTTGGAGCCTCTGCTGAACTTAGTGTGTTGAGAGGCAAAGAAACAATAAAGATTACGGTTGAGCTTGAACAGACTCCTGAGTCGTCAGATAATATGAAGAAGTACATAGATGATAACTTTGAGTTTAATGTAAGAGATGCGGCTTTTCTTGATTATGTCCGGGAAGACTGGGGCAAAGAGCAGAAGGGTGTTTTAGTTGAGTCAGTAAGCGGGGGGGGCTGGGCATCTCTTGCCAGGCTGGCGGTAGATGATCTTATACTCGCTGTAAACGGCAGTCATGTTACAGGAGTAGCATCATTTGAAAAAATGATGGAAAACATTACAAATGAAAAACCGGAGAGTGTGTTGTTTCTGGTCAAACGCGGCATTCACAATCTTTTCATTGAACTGGAAACAGGCTGGTAAAATGTTTATCTATAATATAAAAATAAGCTGTTAAACCGCGTTTTGTATCTTTAGGGAGGTTAAGGGTAATGAGAGAAGGATATTTTAAAAGACTGAATTTTGCAATATTCAGAATAACATGTGTTGGCTTTATGACTTGCCTGTTCTTTTTGATGAGCACCAGTGCCTGGTCAGATGGAAAGACAGATGCTGCAAAGAAGGTTTTTAATGAATACCAGAATGTTGTTGTCACCATAAAAGTGCTTACGAATCAGCGCATGATTATGCAGGGGCGTGAGATGTATAAAAATGAGGATGAGATAGAAGCTACTGCAACTGTAATAGATCCTTCAGGGCTGGCAGTACTCTCTTTTTCGAGCATTGACCCTGAAAGAATTTACAGTGAAGTGTTCAAACGGCTGCAGTCCGGTGAAAAGGATACTCCCAGGATTAATATGAAGAGTGATATAAAAAATATAAAAATGATTCTGTCTGAGGGCCGTGAAGTTTCTGCAGAGATTGTCATAAAAGACAAAGACCTGGATTTAGTGTTTGTCAGGCCCGCAAAAAAATTGGCCAGGCCTGCAGCAGCCCTTGATCTTTCAGGAGATATAAAACCAGGAATACTGGATGATATTGTGATCCTTTCACGTCTGAACAAGGATGTTGGCCGTATTCCGTCGATTTCCATAGATCGTATAGAGGCAATAATTAAAAAGCCAAGACTTTCCTATCTCACAAACCAGAGTGCTTTCAAGGGAAAACTCGGGGCCCCGGTTTTTTCTCTGGATGGAAAAGTTGTTGGAATTTTTATGTTAAGGATTACGAAATCCCGGAGCAAAAGCATGGGAATCAGCAGTATGCTTGGCGGGTTGGGAGATTTTGGAATGCTCCCTGTTATATTGCCTGCTGAGGAGGTTTTAACAATAGCAAAGCAGGCGCTTAAAGCAGGACAACAAGAAGATAAATAAAATAGCAGAAACATCTTGCGGTAATGAATTAAATCCACATTTTTAAAGGAGGAATTATGACTGGCTTGATTCTGTTCTTGTTAATAGTGGTAGCTTTACCTGTTTTGTGGATAGTTATTATCTTTAATATGCTTGTGACTCTCAAAAATGATGTTCAAAACTCATGGAAACAGATTGATGTTCAGCTAAAACGAAGACATGACCTTATCCCCAACCTTGTGTCTGCTGTTAAAGGTGCCATGGAGTTTGAACATGATACTCTTGAGGATGTAATCAGTGCGAGGGCAAAGGCTGTATCTGCCTCCGGTACCGGTGACAAAGCCAATTCTGAGAATATGCTGACACAGGCACTTGGAAAGCTTTTTGCGGTTATGGAGAACTATCCAGACCTTAAATCTCATACAAATATAATGCAGTTACAGGAAGAGCTGACAACAACCGAGAACAGAATAGGTTTTGCCAGACAGCTTTATAATGACCTGGTAGCGAACTACAGGACCAAACAGGAGGTCTTTCCGAATAATATAGTTGTATCCATTTTGGGAGGGTTTAAAAAAGAGGAGTATTTTGAAGCGGAAAAGGCTGATCGTGCGGTTCCCGGTGCTGATATCAGTATGCGAAACAAATAAATGCCTTTAACCTTTATTGATATAGAGAGGCAGAAAACATGGAGAATCGGCGCCATGTTTTTTGTTCTTATCCTGCTGTACTTTGTAATTACTTTTGCCATTGTTTTATCTTTTTACCCCTTCCTGAATTTTTTAGATAAAGAGACTATGCCCGGAATCAGATATCTTCTAACAATTGCTGTTTTAGCTTTAATCGTTGGATCAATACACTTTTATTTGTCAGCTTTAACAGCGGTACGTTATATCAAAGATAACCTTGGGGCTTTAAAACCTGATCCTGAAGACAGCATCCATAAGCAACTTCTTAATATAATGAGGGAGATACATGTTGTAACCGGAAATAAAATAAAAATGGAGTGTCTGGTTATCCCGACGCTCTCGATGAACGCGTTGTCTGCAGTAGATCTCAAAGGGAACACGATTATTATAATTACAGAAGGACTGCTTTCGCGGATTTCAAGACCGCAGCTTGAAGCTGTCATGGCTCATGAAGCACACCATATCCTGTCAGGAGACTGCATGGAAAGTACAATTGCCGCCAGTCTTTTCGGAATACCGTCCGCGGCCTTAGAAAAAATGCTGGCAGTATCAAGAGGCCGTCTGTTTCTTTTTCCCGGATTTATTTTTGCATGGATACTCGTTAAGCTAAGCTATTTTCTGAATATGTTTATATCCAGAGAACGTGAATACCGCGCAGATGCAGGCGCTGTACGTATGACGCGCAATCCGCTGGCACTTGCGGAAGTTTTACATTTGCTTTCCCGAAACTGGAGAGGTACAGGGTTTATAGGAAGGGGACTGGAAATGCTCTGTATTGTAGGCCCATCTGTCAGCAGGCTTGATGAATCCGAGGGCTGGTTTCCAAACCTTATGTCCACGCATCCTCCCTTAAGAAAAAGGATTAAGGTTCTGCTTAAAATGGCTCATGCGGGTATGAATGAACTCCGCTTAAAGAAAGAGCCCGATATCAGGCAAAAAAAGCATGAAGCTTCCGGTAGTCTGTTTTATGCACTGGATAACAAAAATCTGTGGCAGGGGCCGTATTCATTGCTGGAATTGGCTGTTTTACCCTGGCTTTCCACTCTCACCTGGGTCAGCCAGAATGGGGAGGAAATTGAAAAGGCTTCAAATATTCCCGTTATAAACACTATATTTAAAAAACGTCTCGCATCGGAGAACACTGCAATATCTGCGTACATGTGTCCTTCATGCCGGAACCATCTTCTTAAGAGACACTATGAGAAGACAACAATATATCAGTGTAAATTTTGCGGGGGCTCACTGGTGGAAAATGCCAAAATTCCCAGGATAATAGTAAGGAAGGGGACTAAATATTCAGACAGAATCCGGGCATTATCCAGGATTACCATGAAGGAAGGGCAGCTGAAGAACATTACCCGAAAAACACAAAAAACCAACAGGAAACATATAACTCTTATACACTGCCCCAGGTGTAAAAGAAGAATGAGCAGGACATTTTATAGTATGGCTTACCTGATTGAACTTGACAGATGCAGTTATTGCGGGGTTACATGGTTTGATTATGATGAACTTGAAATGCTTCAGTGCATGATAGATTATAAAATGGCTTCAGCGCCCGCAGAACATTAAAGGGGTTTTATCTTTCGAATGTACCTTTTTTTAATAATTTTTCTTCTGATTTACTCTGGAATTCATTTCTATGCATTTCTTAAGGTAAGGGCAGCTTTTGCTCCCGGTACTGCTTACAGCCTGTCTCTGATAATTTTTATGTCTTTAATGGTTTTTACTCCCTTTATTGTTCGTATATCAGAGGGGTACGGTTTTGAACATTTTGCGCGTATTTTATCGTATGCGGGGTTTACATGGATGGGTATTCTGTTTCTTTTTCTGGCTTTTTCAGTCACACTCGACATTTTTCGTTTAATTGTCTATTCTGCAGGGCTAATATTGGGCAGAAGCTTTTCTTTTCTAAAACTTCCAGCTCTGTTTTGTTTTCTCGCACCTTTTATAATTTCTATCTTAATCGCTGGTTATGGATCTTTTGAAGCCGGAAATATCAGGACGGAAAATATAGTAATTAAAACCTCTAAAATCCCGGAAAGCATAGGAAGTTTTAAAATAGTGCAGATTTCAGATGTCCATATTGGATTAATCGTCAGGGAAGAAAGACTGAAAAGAATTCTGCGAGAAGTTAAAGCCGCAAACCCGGATATGCTCGTTTCTACCGGTGACCTTGTTGACGGACAAATAAACAACCTTTCAGCCCTTGTGAAATTTTTTAAGGAGATTAAACCTATGTATGGGAAATATGCTATAACAGGCAATCATGAATTTTATGCGGGACTTAACCAGGCACTCGGTTTTATTAAGGAAGCGGGCTTTACTATTTTAAGGGGTAAGGGTCTTACTGTTGAGGGCCTGATCAATATTGCAGGGGTTGATGACCGCGCCGGGAAACCTTACGGGCTTTTCACTGATGTCCCGGAAAAAGAACTGCTATCGCGATTTTCAGGGGAAAACTTTACTGTTCTCCTGAAACACAGGCCAGATGTTAATAAGGATGCTGTTGGTCTTTTTGATCTTCAGCTTTCAGGGCATACACACAAGGGGCAGATTTTCCCTTTTTCTCTTGGGACCAAACTCTTTTATCCTGTTGATTCGGGACTCTCGGAGATAGCAAATAATGCTTATTTGTATGTGAGCAGAGGTTCGGGGACGTGGGGCCCTCCGATTCGTTTTCTCTCACCCCCTGAAGTAACAGTAATTGAACTTGTTCATGAATAAAAGGCAGTGTCAGTGTAAGTGATTAGTGTCAGGAGAAAAAGGCGCAAGTATATGTGTCAGTGACTAGTGCCAGCAGAAACGTTGTGTGTGCGGTATTCGGCATTATCATCTTGCAATATAATTACAATATAATTACAATATAATTAAATGAAACAATTAAGGTTTTCATGGGATGATAGAAAGAATAAAACTAATCAAAAGAAACATGATGTTTCATTCGAGGAAGCACAAACAGCATTTTTTGATGAAAATTCAATTGAATATTATGATCCTGAACGTTCGCAAGATGAGGACAGGTTTTTAATGTTAGGACTCAGCTACCAGCTTCGGATATTAGTTATATCCTATAGCATTCGTAAGGAGGGTACGGAAATTAGAATCATATCATCAAGAAAAGCCACAAAGAAAGAACAGAAAGTATATTTAGGGAGGGGATAATGAAAAAAGAATATGATTTTTCAAAGATGAAAGGACGCAAAAATCCTTATGCGAGGAAATTAAAAAAACAGATTACTATTCGCATGGGAGTTGACATCATCGAGTATTTTAAGAAACTGGCAAATGAGACAGGTATCCCATATCAAAACCTGATTAATTTGTACTTGAGAGAGTGTGTCCAGGCACACCGTAAGCCATCAATAAAGTGGGCTTCGTAGTAAAAAACAGTGTCAGTGTAAGTGATTAGTGTCAGGAGAAAAAGGCGCAAGTATATGTGTCAGTGACTAGTGTCAGTGTCAGGACAACATAAAAAACGTTGCGAGTTTCGGGTTACGTGTTACGAGCAGATTCTTTATTTGCATCACACACAATAATTTCATATAATTATCAAAAATGCCATAAAATATGCCTCTACCTACAGCAGGCAGGTGCCGGCAGGCGGGGACGCAAGTTGTATTAATTGTTAAGTAAAAAGAATTATGAATTGTATATTTTGTAAATCTCTTTTTTGTGAAGCTCCCCCTGAACACTTTATTCCAGAACATATTGGAGGAAAACAAACCATCAAATGTGTCTGCAAAAGTTGTAATCACGGAGTGTTAGCAAAAATTGATGGACGCATAAGAAATAACATTCAGTTATCTATGTCTCTTGATTCAACTTCAAGACCGAGGTATTCTGAAATAATTCATAAAAATGGCACTGCTCATAGGAAAATTAGAATTTTAGATGGAAAAACAAATAAAATTAAATTTTCTAGAAATGGACCGAATGGCCCAATTGTGTCATCTGGTATCAAAATGATAATCAAACCCGAGGAAGATCTTTTACTGTACAAAGTTTTTGCAAAGATATTGCTGGGAACCATTGCATTTAAGTTTGGTTTCAAAGAAGCACTTGAGTCTAAATATGATAATTTAAGAAATTATGTATTGTCTGGATCAGAGGAAATTCCAAGTGGCATGGGTATTTCTTTAATTCCCATTAGTATAGTAGGAAATACCGTTAATGAATTAGCTTCTTTTAACGAAAAGACAAAAGAGGTTAAGTTTATTCCATATGAAATAACAGGATGTGGGAAAAGTTTAAAAGGGGCTAATATAGTTTTAGCTCAAAATGAAGACTCACGATGCAAAGCACTAATTATTCTTTTTGGTGGCAAAAAATCAGGCAAAATAATGCTAGACATAACAATTCCTAGAAAAATGATCTATATATCATAATGTCTATATTCTCAAAAGATTATTACCTTGCAATTCGATAGTGTAAACTCGATTGTGTGAAATAGTAAATGGCAAAAAAAGGGCGTACCTCCTAAAATAATTTGTTAGACCAATAACAAACAAAAGGAGGAACAC
>VAPA010085524.1_pt1 | contig 21226 bp, 24 predicted proteins | sample 3395041 | NCBI WGS metagenome assembly VAPA01 (sample SAMN08290432, study PRJNA428436) | hydrothermal vent metagenome | isolation source: Deep-sea hydrothermal vent chimney | place: Indian Ocean: Southwest Indian Ridge | depth 1973 m m
AACGCCATGATGACAAAGATATAACCGAAGACCATGCTTAGTTTGTCAACCCTGCCAAAGATAAGTTCATACCCGAGGAAATTAAATACATAGTTTGTACCCTCAGGCATATTAAGGAGATTTATGAAAGCAATGGAAGGGATAAGGAACAGAAATACCTGCCTCACCTTACCCCGTATAAGTGGTATGAGGAATGCCCCAAATATAAATAAAAATGCTGGTGGCACCCAGTTAGTCATAATAATCTTCCCCTTTTTGTAACCAGAGCTTGCCAAGTATTTTTGATACAGCAATTATCAGAGCACAGGAGATGAGTCCATATACAGCATAAAATCCTATTATCCCTTCCCATGAAAAGTGGGGATGCTTATGTATAAAGAAATCAATGGCCACAAGAATTAAAAGCGTTGCATAGAAAATCAGCCTCATTTTTTTAATATTTTCAGGCCTGTCGAAAAAACTGGATTCTTTTTTCATCTCAATTTCCTCCTGTTACACCTGTAACAGCCATCCTTGCGAGGTCAAGAAAGACCGATGGTGCAAAGAATAATACCAGTGTCCCTATGGCTGTAAGCACCAAAGTCACTACCATAAAGGCAGGGGCCTCATGTATTTTAAATTCGGATTTGGGAATTTTTAACTTCTGACTTTTAACTTCTGACTTCTCATGGATTAGAGGTTCCTTAAAGAATGCCGCATACACTATGGGCAGAAAATAACATGCATTAAGAATTGTGCTTGCAGCCAAAACAACAATTATTGGTATCTGTTTTGCCTCTATAGAGCCGATGACTAAATACCATTTACTTATGAAACCCCCGAGGGGTGGGATGCCTATCATAGAAAGTGCGGCCAATGTAAAGGCTGCCATTGTGAAAGGCATCTGTTTCCCTATTCCGTCAAGCTCGCTTATTTTTGTCTTATGGGTAGCCACATAAATTGCCCCTGCTGTAAAAAAGAGGGTTATCTTACCAAATGCATGAAGCACTATGTGCATTATGCTGCCTGTAATGCCTGATGGTGTAAGGAGTGCAACCCCAAGTATGATATAAGAAAGCTGGCTCACAGTTGAATATGCAAGCCGTGCTTTTAAATTATCCTGCCTCAGGGCAATGATTGAGGCAACTATTATGGTGAAAGAGGCAAAATAGGCAAGGGCTGTGCCAAGACCGAGTTGAGAGAGCAACTCAACTCCAAATATATGGAGCACAACCTTCACAACAACAAAGACACCTGTCTTTACAACAGCAACAGCATGCAGCAGGGCACTTACAGGTGTTGGAGCAACCATCGCCGCAGGAAGCCATGAGTGCAGGGGCATCATTGCAGCCTTGGTTATGCCTGCCATGAAGAGGATAAATATTACGGTCAACACTGTCTTGGAAGCTGTGCCCGCCAGTATTCCCCCGGGAGAGAAGTCAAGCGTGCCTGCAGCGGTATATGTTAAGACCACGGCAAACATCAAAAAAGTAAGTGATGTACCCAGGAGATATGTAAGGTATTTTCTTGCCCCTGCCATTGCCTCCGGTGTCTCCTTATGCCCCACAAGCGGAAAGGTGCAGAGGGTAAGCGCCTCATAAAATACAAACATGGTGAGCAGGTTTGCAGAGAAAGCAACACCCATCGTTGCTGAAAGCGCGACTGCAAAGTACATGAAGTACCGGGTCTGGGCGTGTTCCTTTTCCGCCCTGACATAACCGATAGAATAAAACGAGGTGATTATCCAGAGAAAAGATGCAGTAAGCGCAAAGAAAATCCCCAGTGCATCAACCCTGAAACTTATGTCAAGCCCGGGGAAAAGTGTGAAAAGTGTATATTCAATAACCTTGCCATCAAGGATTGTGGGAAGCATGGACGCTACAAGAGAGAACTTGAGGACCGAGGCTGCAATGGTCCAGAACTCCCTCAAATTCGGTTGTCTTCCTGAAACACCGATAAGGACAACCGCAATAAGTGATACAGCTATGGCATAAAGAGGTATCGCAGACTGAACTACTTCCATTACATCCCCCCCAGGAGCATGGCTGCCGTTTTTTCTGCTACTGATATAGGTATAAAGGTGGCAATGCCAAAAAATATACAAAGCCCTGCAAGTATAAGGGTGGGAATAAGCATGCCTAGTGGGGCGTCGTCTCGGAGTTTGGAGTTAGAAAAGAGGTTGAGAGGTTGAGAGGTTGAGAAGTTGAGAGGTTGAGATTTCCCATCTTCCCATCTTCTTATCTTCTTATCTTCTATCTTTTCTTCCTGACTTCTGACTTCTGACTTTTGAGGAAAGTATATGCTTTCAATGATTCTCCAGAAATAGACTGTTGTCAGCAAAGAGCTCAAAAGGATTACAGGAACAATAAACCACATATCAGCCTTTAAAGCGCCAATAGCAATATACCACTTGCTGACAAAGCCGACTGTAAACGGGATGCCTATCATTGAAAGACCTCCGATAGTAAAGGCTGCCATACTGAAAGGCATCTTTCTGCCCATCCCCCTTAATCCGGATATGTCATCTATCCCTGTCTTATAAACAACCGCTCCTACCACAAGGAATAAGGTTCCCTTCATTAAGGCATGGTTCAGAATATGAAGAAGGCTTCCTGTCATAGCCGTGTGGTTGACAAGGGCAGCGCCTAAAACTATGTAGCCTATCTGCCCGACACTTGAGTATGCAAGCATTTTTTTGATATTTGTCTGGGCGATAGCAAGCACAGAGCCTGCTATTATTGCAATCGAGGAGAGAACAAGTAATATCTTTGTAACAGGTACAACCTCCAGATCAAACTCCACCTTAAACACGGTAAACATAATCCTTAGCATGGCATAAGCGCCAACCTTTGTAGCGGTTGCAGCCATTACGGCGCTCACAACTGACGGGGCATGGGTATATGCATTGGGAAGCCAGATATGCAGGGGGAATAACGCAAGCTTTAAACTTAAGCCCACTGTAAAAAATGCGAAGGCTGTAAGCACAACCTTTGAGTTATAAAGCGCCGGCAGCTTCTCTCTTAAATCAGCCATATTGAGAGTGCCTGTTACCATGTACAGGTAGCCTATACCAAGAAGGATGAATGTGGCGGCGATTGTGCCAAGTATCAGATAATTATAGCTTGCCATAAGGGCATCCCTTTTTCTGCCGGATGCGATGAGTGCATAGCCGGCGAGGGATGCAATCTCTATGAATACATAGAGATTAAATATATCGCCTGTGGTGATTATTCCCATAAGCCCTGCAGAAAAGAGCATATATATGGAGTAGAAAGCTGTTGTTTTGTTTTCATCAATCTCTGTTTCAACGCTTTTCCTTGCATATAGCGAAACAATAAAGACTATAAATGAAACAATAACAAGGACAAAGCCATTGAGATAATCTATTGCATACTCAATGCCCCAGGGAGGCTCCCAGCCTCCAAGCCAGTAGCTTATCCTGCCTGTATTTATAACCGTATTTAGCAGTGAAGAGGAGATTAAAAAGCAGGAGAAAGTTACGGCCACTGCGATATACCAGCAATAAAGCCTGTTTATCCTGCCTGCAATCGGGATTATAATTGCTGAAATTAGCGGTATTACGATGACCAGGATTGGAAGATGCTCTGCTATATTCATCGGTTCCCTTGATTATGTGTTCTGTCTTCCCTCATCTCCAGTATTACGTCTTCTTCCATTGTCCCGTATCCCTTATATATCCTTATGACCAAAGCAAGGGCAACTGCAGTTGTGCTGACTGAAACGACAATTGCTGTAAGGATGAGGACATGTGGAAGTGGGTTGTCGTATAGGACTGCCTTATCCCATTCGATCGGAGCTGTTCCACCCTTTACCTTTGCAATGGATATATAGAATAGAAAAACTGCAGTCTGAAAGATATTCATGCCTATAATCTTTTTTATCAGGTTTCCCTTTGCTATCATTGTGTAAAGCCCTATCATCATGAGTGTTATAGCAATCCAGTAGTTGTATTTTCCTATGATAAGCTCAATCATCCTGTCGCCTTGCTGTCTCAAAGAATATGGTTATCATCACAGCTGCAACCGTAATCCCAACGCCTATTTCAATACCGTAAATACCTAAATGGCTTGCAAGCTTTGGTGTGCCGAGCGGAAGCTTATCGTATTCAAGATATGCCCCGCCTGCTAATATGCACAGCAGCCCTATTCCTCCATATATTAAAACTCCTGTTGAACTTAACAGGTCATTCATCTTCTGAGATAGTCTCTTTCTCCCTTCCTCCATACCAAATGCGATTACAAAAAGGATTATGCTTGAGCCTAAAATCACACCACCCTGAAATCCGCCGCCAGGGCCAAGCTCGCCGTGGGCTATAATATAAAGAGCAAAGAGTTGTATAAAAGGAATCAATATCCTTGAAATAACTCTTCTGATTATATGTTCTCTGGCTATATCTTCTTTCATTGCTCCCGCTTTCTTCTAAGAAGCAGTATTACGCATATTCCTGCAGTGAATATGACTGTTACCTCTCCGAGGGTATCATAACCTCTATAACTCGCCAGTACAGCGGTGACAAAATTCTCTACCCCTGTTTCCTCGTGTGACTTCTCTATATACCTTGGTGCCACATGGAGGTTTGCAGGTGCATCAGGGTCGCCGAAGTTGGGCATGTCAATAGTGCCATATATCAGTACAGCGCCGGTCACAATGACTATAATTAATGATAGTAACGAGTGAGCAGATATTCCGGACTTTTTTGTCTGAGTTCTGAATTCTGTCTTCTGTCTTCTCTCCTCCGGCCCCTGTCTTCTGTCTTCCGTGTTCTGTCTTGTATCTTCCCCGTTCGACTCGACTGAGGAGTTCGGCTGAGGCTCACTCGAAGTCCTTGTCGCAGGCTGTCTTCTGTCTTCTGTCTGCCGTCTTCTGTCATCTTCTCCTCTTTGTGTCCTGCTCAATGCCGCCAGCAGCAGTACGGACGTAATCCCTGCGCCGACAGAAGCCTCTGTAAAGGCGACATCAACGGCATTCATCCTTGTCCATACAACCGCCATTATAAGACTGTATGCGCCGAGTATCATGATCGCGCTGAGCAGGTCTTTCGTACGGATCGCTGCAATTGCGCAGACCACGAGGAAAAACAGGAGTATAAAGTCGATCATTTGCTTTCTCCTTCTTCTTTTTCCCAGGGTTTCACGCCTGACAAATAAGCGGCCTTTGCCAGTGCGTGTGTTGCCGTCGGATTTACGATAAAGATAAGAATTATTATTATCAGAAGCTTGACGCTCACAAGGGAAAACCCCTCATATATCATGAGACCTAAGAGGACAAGTAACTGCCCGAGGGTATCAGATTTTCCCGCGGGATGCATTCTCGAATAAAAATCAGGGAACCTTACAATCCCTATGGAGGCTACAACTATGAAAAAACAACCAAAAGCCAGTAAAATGCCTGTTATTATTATTCTAATATCCATAATGTAATTTTCAATTGATAATTGACAATTGACAATTTTTTCAGTCCAATCCTCCGGTTTCCCTGTATTTAAGAAATGCTATTGTTGCGATAAAGTTTATAAGTGCATATACAAGGGCAATGTCAAGGAAATGGGGACGCTCATAAATAAACCCTGTCAATGCAAGCAATACCACTGTCTTAGTGCCTATGACATTTACTGCAAGTACTCTGTCATATATCCTTGGTCCCTTTATCGCCCTGTAAAGAACTAAAACGGCTGCTAAGACTATAACTGTGGCTGCTATATCAAACATTATTTTCTCCTTCTATTTTTTTAACCCTTGCCTGCATTTCCCCAGCCATAAGGCTTTCTGCGGGTCTCTTTCCTATGGCATGGACAACAAATTCATCCTTGTTTACCTCAATGGTAACTGTGCCGGGTGTCAGGGTTATGGAATTAGCGAGGATGGTCATTATTATCTCGGCTTTATACTCATTTTTAAAACTGATTATCCTGGGGTCAATGGGCATCTTGGGATGGAGGGTGCGATAAACCAAATCAAAATTTGCCAGGGCAATTTGCCCCAAAAGCCATGGCAGGTATTTGGCAAACCTGATAATCCTTATTGTGCCCAATTTTATATTAGCTTGTCCTATCAAAAGGTCGTGTGACCAGTATGAGACCAGGAGGCTCGATATGATACCTGACAGAATGAGGACAAAGGTAAATTCCCCGGACAGGAGCATCCAGAATGCAAACATTATTATTGCAGTTAACACAAAACTCACAAATCCACCCCTGTAACTGTTTAGCCGTTAGAAGTAACGGCTAAACAAAAAAAATGCAAGGTGCAAATTGTTCGCCCCAGCGAATCCGCTCGAAGCGAGTCTCAGCGAAGTCGAAGCGACCCTCAGTGTAGACCCGCATCGGGAGTCGTATCGACCTGAGGCTGGACAAAATAAGGATGTTTATATTCAATAACTTTGCATTTTTCAATTTAAACTTTGCTTTTTTCATTGAAGTTTAGCTATTTCTTCTGATAGCTAAACTGTTACCCCGCCTCTTAATCCAGGTTAATATCCATTTTATTGCCTTTAACTATTGTGTAACATAATGAAGGCCATACAAAGTTAGCTCCAGGCCCGTGTATTTGAATGCCTGTAAAAACAGCATAGTCGCTACGGCTTGTATCAACAGTCAGAGTAATCATTCGTTTTAAATCTTCCTGAATAACCTTTAGTGCAATCTTTGTCAGCTCGAGAAGGTCAGGGACCTGTCCGTATTGAATCTCCTGCAACATCTTCATTTTTATAAGACTTTGCTCTATATCGTCAATATCCAGTCCCAGCCTGAGTTTGCCCCCTGCCATCTCCTTCTGGAAACCCTGAAGGGCTCCGCATGCGCCTGATTTACCTTTTCTGTGCACCCTGGTACAGAGTCCTATTTCCCCCTCTTCATCTATTGCGATATGCGGAAGGGCATAATAGATGTATCGTTCTTTCCCGTCTTCATTGGGGGCGTGGTGCTCGGCAGCGGAAAAACCTGTTTTACCGAGGAAAAGCATACCGGCAAGGCTTGAGAAGTTAAATGCTTCTCCCCATATCTTTTTTATGCTTTCAACAAGAGACTGAGTAATTTCATCACGGCAGACACCTACGCATGCGATTGAATTGTCTGCTGTAAAACCCTTTGGGCTGACAGCCTTGTATGTCCTTTCAATAAACTCCTCCTCGGGATAAGACCCCGGAAAGACTTTATTGAGTTTTTGTGTGAAGTCCATATTAATGCCCCTCTCTTAAATAAACAAGAACCTGTGAGGGATGCCTATCACATAAAGAATCAGCCAATCCTTATTATTAATTTAAAGTAATCGGCATACCCATTAAAGGCCATATTACAGCAGCAGCAAAAGCCGTAACTGCCATCAGGATTACGCTGGCTGGAATTCCTGCCATAAAGAATTGCCCTGTAGTAAACTGCTTTGAATCATATGCAATGGCATTAGGCGCTGCGCCGACAAGCAAAAGAAACGGACATGCCGATACAACCAGAGAAGCAAACAAAACAATTTCCGGCGCCACACCGAGATATGGAGCGATAACAAGGGCTACAGGAAGCGAGATGGCAATAGCAGCCACGTTCATGATAAAGTTGGTCATAACCATGACAAAGAATGAGATGCCTAATACAAAGATGAACCAGTTTGCATCCTTGAACAGTGTCAGCCAGTTAATAGCCATCCATTTGGCAGCCCCTGTCTCCCAGAGACAGAAGCCGATGCTCATTGCACCTGCGAAAAGGAGTATAATGTTCCAGGGAATCTCTTCCAGGTCTATAACATCCATTATCTTGAACAAAAAGAACATCAGTGTTGAGACAAGGACGATTGCTGTTTTATTAATGGGCGCTAATGCCGGGATGAAGGCTTTGGCTGACATGACGACGATTACCCCGAGAACGATGATACTTACGAGTATCTCTTTCTGTGACAAGGGTCCAAGTTCAGCATAAAGTTTTTTTGCCTTTTCCTTAAGACCGGGAATAACCTTTTTTTCTGGTTTATATATGACCATAAAATATCCCCAGAGTATAAATACCATGAGCCATCCGACCGGGAACATATATTTGGTCAATTCAAAAAAGCTTATATCTCTGCCGACAATATCATTGAAAAAACCTATTGCTACAGCGCCGCGTGCAGCGCCTAAAAGGGTTACCATACTTCCGGCACCTGCAATGAAAGCCATGCCAATAAATAGACCCTTGCCGAATTTAGTCGGTTTGTCCCCTTCACCGTATAATGCATAAATTGCCATAAGAAGCGGGAATATTGTAGCTGCAACCGCAGTATGAGCCATCACGTGTGTAAGCGCCGCAGTCACAACAAAACAACCTAAGTAGATCATACTGGTTCTTTCTCCGACTATCGAAAGCATCTTGTATGCCAGCCGTTTGGTTAACCCACTCTTGGTAAATGCCATGCCAATAACGATTGAGCTAAAGATAAACATGACGGACGGGTCCATAAAGTCATTAAAAGCGGCTTTTGCACTTCTTATCATAAATAATGTCTGAAAGGTCCCAATTGCAAGACTTGTCACGCCGATTGGAACGACCTCAAAAATCCACCATGTGCCGGCAAGGAGGAAAAGCGCAATTGCCGCCTTGCCTTCCCTGGAAAGCGGAAAATGCTCTCCCATGGGGTCAATTGCATCTGGTAAAGGATCCATATAATTAAATATAAAGAAGAATGCCAATCCGAGAAACATAAAAAATATTCTTTTCCAGTTAACAGGAGCCTTTGGAGTCGCGACTTCAATACCCCCAGGCGGCGGCTCAGGCAAACCCTGTGAAGTGTTAATATCTTTATCTGTCATTATATATTCCTCCTTTAGTACTTAAAAATAGCGTCAGAAAGTTCATTGAATATTTCTATCATTCTTACGAGACCGACAAACTTCTTCTTGTCCTCAAGGACAGGAATCAGAATCAGATCATTGTGTATCATCAGATACGCCGCCTTGGTAAGGGGGTCATCCGGCTTCACAAAAGATTCTGCAGGGGACATTGCCTCGCTTACCGGACGCTCTGCCGCAGCCTTGGCTTCCTTATCAAAAAGGGTATCCCAGATCAAGGCCAGGCCCGGCTTAGTTTCTTTAGGAACCTGTGCCTTGGTGGAGGCCTTTAAAAATCTTGGTTCAAGCCCGCTGAGGATATCCTTGAGTGTCAGGGTGCCTACGAGATTATACTTCTCATCAAAGACAAGTATGATCAGCGGATGAAGGCATTTATCACTTGTGAGAAGCGCCTTCTTGGTAATCCCGATGGCCTGTTTTATTGAGAACCAGTACGGAATGTGCGGGAACTCAAAGACATCGATCATCACATCCTTTACCACTTTGCTGTTTGACATAAGACCTCCTTCTTTTAATTTTCGATTTACGATTTACGATTTAATTTTTTAAATGTTTTATCTTTCAATCGCTCGCCTCGCGAAGCGGGTCAATTGTCAATCGTCATTCGAAAATCGTCATTTTCTTAACCCGCCTTTCTGTCAAATTCTATATAAAACCTGAATCTGCCGGGTTGTTTGATTGAACGCATATACATAATGTGAGTATCTCCTGAATAAAAGTGCTGCTCTAAGAGCAGCGCAGGGGAACCCTCCGGCAACCCCATGAGTTTGCTTTCATCTGAATTAAGATATGTGATCATAATATAATCTTTTACCTTTGTGATCTTTATCCCGTGTTTCTTTTCGAAGAGCTCAAACAATGAATTGTTTGCAACATCTTCTTGTATAAGGGGAGGGCATATGTCATGGGGTATAAACGTTTCCTGAAGCAATATAGGTTCATTATCGACTGTCCGGAGTCTTTTAATATAAATAATATGTTTGTCTTCCGGGATATCGAGCTTTGCATCCAGATCATCTGTAGGCATTATTATGGTTTGAGCAAGCACTGTAGTCGAAAAATCCACTCCCGCCTCAAGCATCAGCTCTTTGAAACTGGTGAACATTGACAGTCCCTGGGGTATAACCCTTTTGCATACAAATGTGCCTTTGCCCTGCTGTCTCATCAGATATCCCTGTCTTACAAGTTCGAGAATTGCGAGTCTGACAGTTGCCTTGCTTACCTCGTATGTTTTGCACAGATTTTCTTCAACCGGTATCTGCGCACCTACAGCCCATTGTCCGCTTTCAATCTTATTTTTTAAAATTTCGTAAAGCTGGACGTAGAGTTTTTCGGATTTTTGCCTGTCAATCGGGTTTTCCATAAATATCCTCAATAAGGTTATAACATTATAACATATTTCATGATAACATTATAATATTATAATTAATTATTTCACTTGTCAAGAGTTTTCTTAAAAGTTATAATTAAATAAATAAATTAAATAGTTAACCTTCGTCCGGCAAATATGAAAAATTTTTTCAACTTTTTCAAAAAATCTCCGAAAGAAGCAAACCTGAAAGAAGCTCTGAAAGAGAGGTATGGTGTTTTCCAGAACCTTCTTAGTGAAAACAATAATGTCCTTGGTCTTATGGCTGATATGGAGGAGAAACACTCGGGCGAAACTGTGTTCGACAAACACTATATAGGAACGACTTCCAGATTAATTGCTGAAAAGGTTTCCGGCATTATCAAAAATCTGAACGTTCTCTCAGAAGGCAAATATAAAACCCTCAATTCTGCTTACGATGAAATCAACAAAAAAATTGAAAAGGTTCTTTCCAGTAAATTCGAAATTCCTCCAAGCGATCTTACCATCCCCATCAATAACCTTACATCTTCAATGTCAAACATAGCAGGTGGCAAGATAGCACATTTAGGTCAGATTAAAAAGGACCTGAATGTACTTGTACCCGAAGGTTTTGTCATTACTGCATATGCATTTAAAAAGTTTCTTGAGCATAACGAGTTGACGGAAAAGATAACTGAAACCCTGTCATCTCTCAGAGTAGAAAATTTAGAGGAACTGAATAATGTTAGTCAAGTTATACAACAAAGCATTATTAAAGCCTGGCTGCCTCTGGAATTAGAAGATGATATACAAAGAGCATATTCCGCCCTCTGCAAAGAGACCGGCAGCGATGTGCCTGTGTCTGTCAGAAGCAGCGCTGTGCGGGAAGACGGAGAGTTCAGCTTTGCAGGTCAGTATGCCACTCTTCTGAATGTGAGAGGAGATTCCATTGTCAGGGCGTATAAAGAGGTTGTGGCAAGTCTCTTCAACCCGCGAGCCATCTTCTATTATAAGACAAAGGGGTTTTCCGAGGAAGAATTGGTCATGGCTGTAGGCGTCCTGAAAATGATAGATGCAATGTCTGCAGGTGTAATATATACGCAGGATCCGAATGACCCTGACAGGGGTATTGTAATAATAAACGCCCTGTGGGGACTTGGAAAATCCGTTGTAGATGGTTCGATAGATCCTGATTCTTATATTGTTGAGAAGTCCACCGGAGTATGTCTGGAAAAAAATATTGAAAAGAAACATAAAATGCTTATCTGTGATGATGAAGCAGATACAAAAGAGATTCCTATTCCCCCCGGGCTGGAAAACATTCAGTGCCTCACTGATGAACAGATGATGATTCTCTATCACTGCGCCACCGTTCTTGAAAATTATTACGGAAAACCTCAGGACATAGAATGGGCAGTTGACCATGACAGCCAGATATACATACTCCAGACCCGTCCGTTGAGAATCCTTAATTCACAATCCCCAGGTACGGAGATTCCACAAAAGGTGAAAGGCTATCCGCTACTTCTTAACAGGGGGGTTATTGCCTGTAAAGGAATAGGTTACGGCAGGGCGTTTGTCCTTAAAAACGAAAAGGAACTGAAGGATTTCCCGGATGGTGCGGTGCTTGTGGCAAAACACACCAATACCAAATTTGTAACTGTGATGAATAAGGCTTCGGCAATTATTACAGATATAGGCGGAACTACAGGGCATATGGCATCTCTTTCGAGGGAATATCAGGTGCCTACAATCCTCGATACTGAAGCAGCGACAGGTCTTATTAAAAACGGGCAGGAGATAACAGTGGATGCCATACATTGTAATATCTATGAAGGTAAGGTTAATGAACTTCTGGAATATGCCGAGAACAAGAAAGAACCTTTTAAAGGGACACAGCTCTTTTCAACATTAGACAAAGTATTGAAATGGATATCCCCTTTAAGCTTAATAGATCCGGATAAAGAGAATTTTAAGCCGGAGCAATGTAGTACCTTTCACGATATAACGAGATTTGCTCACGAAATGGCAATGGCTGAGATATTCCAGACAGGGAAAGGATTTGAAATCGACAGCCTTGAGGATTTTATGTCTGCAATTGCTTTTGCAGAGGCAGGGGAGACAAAGGATATAGAGTTACAGGCCATAATTTTGAAATTAGGGATTCCTGTTGACGCCCGTTTGATAGACATTGAAGGCGGGGTCAGGGGCAAGATCAAAAGATCAAAGGCAGCGCCTGACGATATTATTTCAGTTCCGTTCTCTGCATTTCTTAAAGGATTGACAAGTATGAGGTGGCCCGGTCCGACTCCCGGAGGACCGCAGGGGTTTGTCGGTTCAGCAGCGCAAATATCCTCTTTATCAAAGAAGCAGTTTCTTAAAACACAGGAGAAGAGCTATGCGATAATCTCTGCGAATCATATGAATTTCAGCATAAGGCTCGGTTTTCACTTTTCCATGATAGAGGCTTATGCAGGAGACAATATCAATGACAATTATATAAAGTTCTTTTTCAAAGGCGGGGGAGCTGCGCAGGACAGAAAACTGAGAAGGGTAAGGTTGATAACCGAGATTATTAAGGCAATGGATTTCAAGGTGAAAGTGACAGAGGATGTGATGAGCGCTGTGGTTACCAAATATAAGCAATCCTCAATTGAAGAAAAACTGGAAGTATTAGGCAAGCTGACCGCTTACACAAAACAGCTCGACATGGCAATGTTTAACGATGCCGTTACAGACATGTTCATTGAGGATTTTATCAGGGAGCATATTAAATTGAGTCAGTAAGTATTTGGGAAAATTGGGGTCATTATGCCGCAGAGGGTTTTGAAACTGTTACAAGCGGGCATTTTAGATTTTTCCATGATTCTTCAAAATTCTTATTCGCCTTTTTACTGTTGATGCTGACTTCCGATGGAACTTCCACAACAACAAAGAGTATATTTTGGTTAATGCTTGTATAGTTTTGAATCTCTTCTTCCAAACAGCCGTTTCTTCTAATTGAGCTGTACGCTATTCCCCGTTTTTTCAGTTCAGGCTGAAGTTGTTTTAGCGAGCCTTTTGCCTGGTTGGAATCGTAAATTATTTCAAGCTCTGCCCCTATACGCTTACACGTATTAAGTGCGTACCTGAATGCATTTGTATCTGATGTTGTACCTGACAGGGCGAGTAATATTTTGCGTTGTTCTTTTAATGTTTCTTTTGCTGTTTCAAATTCTCCAGCTTCTGCAAATGCGACAGCAGCCATTATATCTTCAAGTTTCTTCAGCCACTTTTTCATGCTCTTAACGTTCTTTTTTACCTTTTAATTCCAGGAGCCCGTAACTGCTTGCGGGGTCTCGGAGTAATGCGTTCTCTCTTTTGAGTCTTCTTTTCTTCCCTCATGATCTCTTTTGCTGTTTCAAACTCTCCTGCTTCGGCAAAGGCAACTGTTGAGTAAATGTCTTCTAATTTTTTTAAAAAATTTTTCATGATCCTCTCCATGTATTATGGTTAATATTTTTGCTTAATTACCCTAATTTAACATCAATTTTTATGCCAGAGGAGATGATTTAAGATAACCTATTGATTTTCAAGTAGATTTTAAGCTTATAGTTAATAGAACCAGGATGTCATATTTGTTGCACTTTGCAACCGGGGAAGCCATAGAAATAAAACTATTAATAAAATTAAGGGGTTGCAGAGCTGTTGCGGGAATAGATGTCCTGGTTACAGTTTGCAACATTTTTAGTTAGAACACGGATTTTCACAGATGCACTCTGTGCTCATCTGTGTTCAAAAATTTACTTACTCAAAGAATAATTGTTATACTGTTGAAAGAATCACAGATGACCGCAGATTAAATGCAATAGCGAGCCTGCCTGCCGGCAGGCAGGGATTATCGCAGAAAGAAAGTCGCAGATGATCGCTGATATATCTGTGCTTAAAAAATGAGTATATTTAAGAAATCAGAGGAAAAACTCCAGGCTGAGACAGTTGAGGAGTTGAGGCAGACGATTGCTTCAGCCAATATGCCTTCCAATGTCCAGCAGCTCGCCAACAAAGAACTGGAGATGTTATCCAAAATAAGTCCGAGTACTGCTGAATATACGATAGTGCTTACTTATATTGACTATCTTATCGGTCTTCCATGGGATAAAAAGACAGAGGACAATCTTGACCTGGAGAGGGCGGAAAATATTCTAAATGAGAGACATTTTGGTTTGAGTGAGATCAAGGAAAGGATTCTTGAGCATTTGTCTGTAAAGATATTGGTAAGGAACAAAAAACCAAGAATTTTAGTGGTAGATGATGAGAAGATTGTTGTAAAAAACCTGGATCGTTTTCTGCGGAAAGAAGGCTATTCAGTAACTACTGCATTAAGCGGTGCAGAGGCTTTCAATAAATTAGATGCCTTTGAATTTGATCTCGTCATGACCGACCTGAAGATGCAAGACATTGATGGAATTGATGTCATTGAAAAGGCAAAAAACAAAAATGCGGACATTCAGGCTATTATGATCACAGGCTATGCATCGGTTAATTCTGCCATAAAGGCTATAAAGAAGGGGGCGTTCCATTATCTTAAAAAGCCTTTTAAGTTTGAAGAGGTGAGAGCGACTGTCCAGAAGGCACTCGAAAAAAAGTCATTAACCATTTCTACAAAAAGCTCTGTTCTCTGTTTTACAGGTCCTCCCGGCACAGGGAAGACCTCTATCGGCAAGGCAGTTGCCGATGCCCTGGGGAGAAAATTTGCAAGGATTTCAGTGGGAGGCATGAAGGATGAGGCTGAGATAATGGGTCATAGAAGGACATATGCCGGCGCTCTGCCGGGACGTATTATTGATGAAATACACCGGACAGACGTTTCTAATCCTGTACTTATGTTAGATGAGATAGACAAAATAGGACAGGATTTTAAAGGTGATCCATCATCGGCCTTATTGGAGGCGCTTGATCCTGAGCAGAATAATAACTTCATTGACCACTATCTCGATGTACCTTTTGATCTCTCAGGTGTGATATTTATTGTAACTGCTAATATTGCTGACAATATGCAGGATACCCTGAGAGACCGCATGGAAGTTATCGAGTTCTCAGGATATACAGAGGATGAAAAAAAAGAGATTGCACTGCGGTATCTGGTCCCCAAGCAGATTCACGAAAAAGGCTTATCAGACAATCCCCCTGAGTTTACTGTTGATGCTGTAACAAAAATCATTCACGAACATACAAGGGAGGCAGGTATAAGAAACCTGGAAAGACAGATTGCCACTGTCTGCCGAAAGATAGCTACGGGTTTTGTTTATCAAAAGAATGCGCTTCAAAAAATAATAGTGACGCCTGAGCTTGTTGAAAAATATCTCGGACCGAGAAAATACTACTTTGAGGTCGCGGATGAAGAGAACCGTGTAGGCGTTACAACAGGTCTTGTCTGGACAGAAGTGGGCGGGGCAATTATCTTTGTAGAGGCAGCCAGAATGAAGGGAAGCGGAGAGCTTATCCTGACAGGCTCTTTGGGGGATGTGATGCGGGAATCTGCACAGGCGGCACTAAGCTATATAAGGAGCAATGCAGGCTCTCTAAATATTCCGTATGATTTCTTCGAAAAACAGGACATTCATGTTCATGTTCCTGCCGGAGCTATTCCAAAAGACGGGCCCTCTGCTGGTGCAACTATTGCAATTGCCCTGATTTCACTTTTGACAGCTCACCCCGCCAGAAGGGATGTGGCTATAACAGGAGAATTGACTTTAACCGGCAGAATCCTCCCGGTCGGCGGAATAAAGGAAAAGCTGTTAGCTGCTCGCCAGGCAGGAGTAAAAATCATTGTCCTGCCGCTCAAAAATAGAGTAGATGTGGAAAATCTTCCTGATGATGTTAAAAAGGGATTGGAAGTTGTTCATGTTGACACTATCGATGAAGTTGTCGACAGGGTCTTGGTCAAATAATTATCCTTCTTGGTACTTTTCTGCTGGCTTCCCATAAAATTTTCATCAAAATTTTGTATATTTTATTCCAAAATTAACCGTACATTATTTACTGGATTATGTGTTTATTTTGCCATATAATCCTGATATACATTTATTCGGCATTATGGAAATACAGGACACAATAAACAAGTGCGGTGTATATATTATAATCAGGTCGGATTGATTTAATAATTTATTAATGGAGAAAAAGCGAGCCAAAAGAATACTTGTTGATTTAGAAGCTACCATTACTTTGGATAGTAATAATTATCAGGGATATATATGGAATGTTTCACAAGAAGGGTTATCCATTAGGACAATTTATTTAAAATCGACTGTGGAATACTTTAATACTAAAAAACCAATTAAGTTGAGTTTTGAAATTCCTTCAGGCGAAACCCTATTTCTAAATTGTAAAATAAAATGGTTTTTACGAGTGCCTAATAGTTATAGAATAACTGTAGGAATGGCAATTATAAAACCAACTTTAAAATATAAAGAATTTTATAAATCTCTTAATGAAGTAAATGGGGCTTAACTATTTTCAATTATTAAGCGTGGCCCCACAGGGACTTTAAGTTTTTACCTGTCTATTCCAGGGGCTCTCAACTGCTTGCGAGGTCTTGGAGTAATACGGTCTCTCTTCTGAATTCTTTTTTCCTCTCTGATAAGGTTCTTTGCTGTCTCGTGCTCGCCTGCCTCTGCGAAGGCTACTGCTGCATAAATGTTTTCCAATTTTTTCATTAAATTTTTCATTGTCTCCCCCTTTGTTTTTTTATTATATTTATTTGTTCTGTCCTCCGTTATCATGCTTTATATGTATCAAGATTGATGCCTGATATAAAAAAATCCTGTAACAGCCTGAAAAATAAGGAATTTACAGTCTATATTATTTTTTGGGTATCAGGCTTGAAATATTGCATTATGCAACCACAATAGATTTATTTAAACGAACTTATTGAAAATAAAAGATTTTTAATGATTGTTGCATGAAAACATTAAAGGTTGCATTTTGCAATAATTGATGGTAAATTGATATACGGTTAAAGGAATTAAGGAATTAAGAATTGAGGAATTGAAAGATAGAGGGGATAATTTCTAAATCCCTAAATTCTTGAATTCGTAATTTATATAGTCAGTGTCCGCCCCTGCGGATTCGCCGAGGAGAAAAAGTCTGTGGCAGAAGCATTGGAATTTAAAAGATGAATAATAAAGGTAAATTGTTGATCGTGGATGATGAGAAGATTGCTCTTAAAAATTTAGTGCATGCTATGAAAAAAGAGGGGTATGAGGTTGCCGGTACACATAGCGGCCCTAATGCTTTAAAACTCATAGAGGGGCAGGAGTTCGATGTGGTGTTAACAGATCTGCGAATGGAAAAAGTTGACGGCATGCAGATACTCGAAAGGTCCCGTCAACTTTACCCTGATTCAGAAGTGATTCTTATTACTGCTTACGCCTCATTGCCCTCTGCAGTTGAGACCATGAAAAAAGGTGCCTATCATTATATAGCGAAGCCCATCAAGCTTGGTGAGGTAAGACAAACTGTCAGGGAAGCAATTGAGAAGGTTATGCTGAAGAGAGAAAACGCCCATTTAAGGGAACAGATCGAGAGGTTTGAGGGCAAGATCAAGATTATAACCGAGGATATGAAGATGCAGAAGCTTCTTGAAACTGCAAGACAGATAGGGCCGACCAACTGCAATATTATTGTCAGCGGGGAAAGTGGAACGGGTAAGGAGGTCTTTGCTAAATACATTCACAGCAATAGCAAAAGAGCAGAAGGTCAGTTCTTTGCTATTAATTGCGGCGCATTTACCGAGGAGCTTCTTTCCAATGAACTCTTCGGACATGTGAAGGGTGCGTTTACGGGCGCGTCAGCAATAAAGAAGGGCCTGGTTGAGATGGCATCGGGCGGCACCCTGTTCCTTGATGAAATTATAGAAATGCCTGCGTCGATGCAGGTAAAGCTGCTAAGAGCTATTCAAGAGAAGGAAATATTGCGTTTGGGCAGCACAAAGCCTCTTGGAGTGGATGTAAGATTTATTGCGGCGACGAACAGGGTCATCAAGGACGCAATTAAAGCAGGTCAGTTCAGGGAAGACCTGTTCTTCAGGTTAAATGTAGTTTCATTTATGCTGCCCCCTCTTTCTGAGCGCAGGGACGACATACCGCTACTGAGCTATTACTTCCTGAAGAAATTTTCGACCTTGATGAAGAAAGATGTAACTGAAATTGCCCCTGAAGTGTTATCAATCCTAATGAACTATGATTTTCCCGGGAACATAAGGGAACTGGAAAACATCATTGAGCGAGGAGTTGCCCTTGCAAGCGGCAATGTTATTGAACCGTCTCTATTACCCGAGGACCTGAGGGAATTGAGTATTCGCACGTTCAGGCGCAAAGAAGGCGGGATTCCGACCCTTGAGGACCAGGAACAGGAGTATATAAAATGGGTGTTAAGAGAAGTAGGCGGTAATAAGACACTCGCAGCCCAGACTCTTGGCATAGACCGTGTGTCACTATGGAGAAAACTTAAACGTTACGGTCTGGAAGGTTAAAAAAGAGTTCTAGCCTTTAACTACCAGTACTGCGGAAGAAGTCTGACCGATGACCCCTGCTGTTACACTCCCCATAAGTAATTTCTGTATTCCTTTTCTGCCATAAGTACCCATGACAATAATGTCTGCATTTTTGTCTTTTGCGTGCTTTACTATAGTATCTGCAATAGATTCATGAGTCTGATCTTTTACGTATAAGGTGTTTACCTTGATGTTTTCTTTTTCAGCATTCAGTTTAATCTCTTCGAGGGCTTTTTCAGATTCCTGAATTCTCTCTTTTGTTGCGCCTTTTCGAGTTACTGCTATTACATTGAGGGTGCTGGTACCACGGTAGCGTTTTGCCACACTTATAGCTTCTTTTGCTGCAGCCTTGCTGTATTTTGAACCATCTGTGGCAACAACAATATTTTCCCACTTGATAACCGTATCTTTGGGGACAACAAGTATTTTACTGGGAGGGTCTATATGACCGATGACTCTGGCTGTAGAACTGCCCATAAGCACCTTTACAAGACCTGTTCTGCCACGCCTTCCCATGACAATCAACTCAGCATTTTTTTTCTTGGCCTCTTCCATGATAAAACTGTATGGGCCTTCGCCTTCTCTTATAATGATTTCGCATTTTACATTTTCTTTTGCTGCCCTGTTCCTTATTTCTTCAAGATATTTTTTTGTCTTTGATTCAATTTTTTCCAGAGCTTCGGGTGCCAAAGCTATAAATTCCGCATTAATCTCTATAACTGACATAAGAAAAAGCCGGCTGTCACAGGATTTCGCCATATTAATTGCTTCTCTTATGGCTCCCTCGCTATACTTAGAGCCGTCTGTTGAAACCATTATTTTTTCATACAACATATCAATGTCCTCCTGTACCTAAAATCCCTGATGCTGCAACACTTAGAACAACTACCTCTATGAGTACAAGGATTACATATGCTTTATCTTTTTTACGCATCAGTCCTGGTACAATAGCCAGATAACAGAAAATAGTTAACCCGGAAAGAAATGCAATCGGAACAAAATTAAGCATGTCGCCATATCCCAGGTTTCCCAGCCAGGCCCATCCTGCATGTATGCCGCTTTCATGAAGATAATCTTTTACTGACATTTGCCAGTAATGCTGAATTTTTTCTAAAGGTATCTTGGGTGATAGAATTCCAGTTACATAGAGTACAAACGTAACAATAAGTCCTAACAGACCTACTAACATCCCCTTATTCAGGATATTTGCATAAAGAACTTGTTCTTCTGAAGCTTTTGAAACCATTTCCCCTCCTAAAACATAATTTTATATTAGGTCAGGCCAGAGCCCTTTTTGGAGAGCTTTTAAACCGGCAACACCCAGAACAACGATTACCAGAATCCTGATTACTTTAGGTTTGGTTACCGCAAGAACCTTAACTCCAATAAATGAACCGAGCATAATCCCTATTACGGAAGGTACTACCATTAGCGGAAGAACTGCACCGTTATTTAAGTAAATCCAGGCGGCAGATGTATCTGTTATTGAGAGCAGGAATTTACTGGTTGCAACCGAGATTTTTATAGGCGCTCCCATTATAAGGTTTAATACAGGGACATTTGCCCATCCTGCTCCAAGACCGAACATACCTGCCATTACTCCTATAACAACAAATAACACGAGACTAAGTGGAGTTCTGTGAACCTGCCAGCTGACGTCTTTTCCTGTTGTCGGTTCATGATATACACCCATTATTCTTAAAGATTGAGATAAAGCATCTGGTTTTGAAACACTGGGGAATTCAGATTTTTTTGCTTTAATCATTATCACAACAATCCCGAGGATGGTTGCACCCAGCAGGGTCTGAATAATATTGGTAGGCAGAGCAAGACCAATCATAGCGCCGAAGATTGCACATGTTGAGGCAACCAAAGCCAAAGGAATAGCTAACCTCAGGTCTGCCATGCCCCTTCTAAGTAGTCCGGGTCCTGCAGCCAGTGCACCTGCAAGGGCAACTATCAATCCAGCGCCTCTTACAAAGTCAAGATGAAAGGGTAAAAATCCACTTACAATTGGCACATAAAGAACTCCACCGCCTACTCCGGCAAGCACGGCAAAAATACCGAGAACAAATGAAAGGATAAACAGGACAAGAGGCCAGAACCACCATGAATGTTGTGAATCTGGGGCTGGAGGTACTGCGGTTTCTGTAGACGCAAATACAACAGTAGCTGCTAAAATTAAAGTTAAAAAGATTATTGTTATTATAAGACCATTTGAAGCTTTGAACGTTCCTGAGAGCATTATTTATCCTTCCTTTTATTGTGGATTGCACCGTTAGAGAAAGTTTTTCTGGAATCTAAATTCTAACGGCAGCGATTGTCGTTATTATCAAAATTAAGGATGCCGTACGCTAATAATTATACAATTGTTTCATCTTGCATCGGTGCTGGTTTAAATTGCAACGCTGGAGTATATCTTAATTAACTTAATAGTAGAAAATCAATAAAAAATGTTGATTCTAAAGTTAAATTTATAGTGTTATAAATTTGCTTGATGGATTAAAGACAGTTACAAGTTTAGTTATTACAAATAAAACGAATAACTTTAA
>VAPA010028289.1_pt1 | contig 21162 bp, 19 predicted proteins | sample 3395041 | NCBI WGS metagenome assembly VAPA01 (sample SAMN08290432, study PRJNA428436) | hydrothermal vent metagenome | isolation source: Deep-sea hydrothermal vent chimney | place: Indian Ocean: Southwest Indian Ridge | depth 1973 m m
CGACCACACCAAAGTCTTGGCATGTTGTCCCCACTTCAATTCATTGTGAAGGAAATGGGTTTATCAGAGCGAAAGTGCCATAAGTGGTGGACTAGTACACAAACTTTATTTTTTGCGCTTCTTGTGCTAGCATTGTTCACAGATTGAGTTTTACCCATATTTATTCTTAAAGGAGGGACGTGAATGAAAGTTTCTGACTTTTATCGTGACAAAGATGGGGTGTTTAAAATTACCCTGTCGCAAGAGGGTTCGGACGATATGCTGTTCTTATGGGATATGTTCACCGCCCATAAGCCACCTGATGGAAAAATTGACATGGTGGTAAGTTACCATTATGTCAAGGAGGATATAGTGGGTATTGTCCTTGAATTGACTCCCGTACGGATACAGAGTAAAAAGCCGTAAAGGAGGCGAAGCGAAAAACCCTTGGAAACGAGGGTTTTTTTGTTGGTTGATTGTTTTATTACGCGTGTTCCAGTGCCAAATTTATTATTTCGCGGGCGATTTTTTCGGCGGCGTTCGGACGGGAAAACTTTTTCGCCGCCTCTCCCATCGTCTTTAGTTTGTCTTTGTTACCCAATAAGCGATTCACCTCAGATTGCAAAATGTGTGGTGAAAGGTTCCTTTCGTCAATCACGTCAGCGGCGCCCACTTTCGCGTAAGAATAGGCGTTCGCGCGTTGGTGGTCCTGCGCGGAGTTGCCCAATGGTATGAGAATGCTCGGCAGGCCGGAAGCGGCTATTTCAAAAATCGCCCCGGCGCTGGCCCGAGAAATGACCAAATTTGCCGCGCCGTATGCCATTCTCAGGGCGTCTAGATTGAGATAAGGAAAGAGATGATAACGCGAAGAATAAGGAGAGTTTTCCAAAACTACTGAACTCCTGTTTTTTGTTTCCGTGAAATTGTTTTTTCCGGATTGGTGTATAATTTGGTATTTTTTAATGAGCTCTGGAAGAATGTCCAAAAGATTGTCGTTTATCACCCTGGCGCCCTGAGAGCCCCCCATCACGAGAATTATAGGCAATCCCTCTTCTAAATTAAGGAATTCTTTAGCTCCTGTTTTTGCCAGAATAAACAATTCTTTGCGCACGGGATTCCCCGTCAGGGCGGTCTTTTCCTTCTGAAAATATTTTTGCGCCTCTGGGAAAGAAATAGCCACTTTTTTGGCGAATTTTCCGGACCAGTGGTTAACTTTGCCGGGAATGGCATCCGAATCATGTATTATAAGCGGAATACCGAAAAATCTGGCGGCGAAAACAGCCGGGAAACTGGCATATCCTCCTTTGCTGAACACGACATCCGGAAAGTCAAAGAAAATACTAAGTATGGCTTTCAGCGCCCCCAGAATCGTTTTGAAAGAATCCGTTACATTTAAGAGAGAAAAATATCTCCTTATTTTTCCGGAGGAAACTTTTTTGAAACGCACTCCTTTCTGACGAAGCAATTCATTGTCATAGGGAGCGTCCGACATAAAAATGATATCAGAGACGACAATTTTTTCTTCTTCTATTATTTTATTAAGAGAATCAATGACCGCGATTATTGGGTAAAAATGGCCACCTGTTCCCCCTCCCGTGAATAAAATTTTCATTTGATTGTTTTTTTAAATTCTTTGTTTGGCATGCTTTGAGATATTAAGCAATATTCCTATTTCCGCCAACGTTATCGCCATTGCCGAACCGCCTTGACTGATGAATATCAGTGGCAACCCGGTGAGCGGAAGCAATCCAACCATTGAGGCGATATTTATGAATGATTGGGATATTATAAGTATAACAATTCCCGAGGCTAACAGTCCAGCAAAGCTATCCGGAGCTCGGGAAGAAATAAGCAGACCTCTTCCGGTAAAAATGATAAAAAAAGCGAGTAGAAACAACCCTCCCGCAAAACCGAATTCTTCCGCGAAAACGGCGAATATGGAATCCCCTATCGGTTCGGGCAGGTAGTTGAATTTTTGAATACTCATTCCAAACCCCCTTCCGAATAATCCTCCCGAACCGACGGCAATCATTGACTGGTTAAGTTGGTATCCTATGCCCTGGGTATCGGAAGAAGGACTGAGAAAGACCTGCATTCTTGACATGGCGTGGGGTTTTATGAAAATAAGCGCTCCCAGAAGCGCAAATCCCAAAAAGACGGCAATGGCGACATGGCTTAATTTTCCTCCACCCATAAAAAACATCGCCAAGCTGGTAATGGCAATCACGCCCATGGTTCCCAAATCAGGCTCCATAATAAGTAAAAGGGCAACAAATCCCGTAATAATCAGAAAAGGAATAAATCCGTAGGCGAATGAACCTATTTGCTTCTTGCGGGAGCTTATCCAAGAAGCCAGATAGACGATGAAACCGAACTTGAGGAATTCCGAGGGCTGGAAAGATATCGGCCCGAGCGAAAGCCATCTTCTGGCTCCGCCGTGCCGAAAACCGAGATAAGATTGAAAGACAAGAATGGTGATTAAAAAAGAAAAAATAAAAATCGGCGTGGCGTATTTCCTCCAATTTTTGTAAGAAATACGAGATGTAATCAAGCATAGAATAATTCCCACTCCCACACCGAGAACGATTTGTTTGGAAAAGACATCAAAGAAACCGGCTCCTTTTCTGTTTAGAAGTCCCAAAGAGGCGGATGCCAGTATGAATATTCCCATTAGAACCAGGATTCCGACGATACATAAAAAAATTTTATCGTAATTTTTATGGCGACTCATTATTGTGTTACTTTACCTTGGTGGAACCAAGCCGTCAAAGATTTCTAAAAAGAGAGAATTTAAAATATAAACTGCGACCGGTCCTCATTCTTTTTTGATAACTTGCCCGGCGAATTTTTCCGCAAGTTCCTCCCCACTCAAAACCAATTGTCCATTGACAATGACATATTCAACGCCTTTTGAAAATTGAAAAGGATTTCGGTATGTCGCCATATCCGATATCTCTTCGGGATTAAATACGACTATATCCGCTTTGTTTCCTTTTGCGATAATTCCCCTGTTTTTTATCCCCAAAATAGCTGCGGGGAGCCCCGTCATTTTGCGGATGGTTTCTTCCCACGCCGGTTTGTCTTTTTGCGCCGCGAACATTCTTATGGCTTTGGGGAAAGCGCCGAAGGACCGAGGATGAGGCAAATCCCGCTTGGGGTTTGATATTTGCGATTTCAAATTACTGTTGTCATAGCCCACTCCATCCGAAGCAATCGCCGAATATTCTTCTTTCTCCAGTTCCTTGATATTGTCCATTGAAACGACCTCGCTGAACATGGAAACATGCAAATCATTTATCAAAAGGAGGTTAAGAATCAGTTCCTCGGGTGAAAGTTCGGTTGAGGAGCTCAATTCAGCGATGGTCTTTCCAAGGTTCCCCTGTTCATAAAAAGAGGACGCGACTGTTATCTTGTCATAATGGAGAGTCAGTTTTTTCAAGTATTCAACCACCTCTTTTCTCCTTTCGCTGTTTTGCGATTCAAGAATGGCCGCTATTTCCTTCCTTTTCATTTTTCTCAGCCACGCCGGCAAGAGCATAAAAAGATCGGAGCCCGTTCTTTCGTAAGGGAAAAAATCAAGCGTCAATTCTATCCCTCCGAAAATGGCTTTTTTCCGCGCGCTATTCATCATTTTCAAGGCATCCCCGAACAATGGCCAAGAGCTTCTTCCCAGCACCTTAAAATGGGAAATGTGAAGACGCGCCCCACTTTTTCTGGACAGTTGAATCAGACGGGATATTGCGGGAAGAATATTTTTTCCTTCGTCCTCAAGGTGTTGTTTTGACACTCCCTTGTTTTTGGCGACAACTTTTAATAATTCCACCAAATCATCATCGCTTAATGAACTCATTTGAACCGATCCGAGGTGGGCGGACAATCCAAATGCTCCTTCTTTGAATGATTTTTCCAAAAGAAATTTCATTTGGTCCACTTCCCCCTCCGCCGAATCATAGAGTGTTTGCAGACCGACCATACTGGCAAAATTGATTCCCATGCGATTTTTTCCCAATTCGTAAAACAGCTCGTCCATTGTCTGCCAATTCACATTTGTTTTTGATACTTCAACCCACTTATCAATGCTTTTCAATCCCTTTTTCCCGACCAACGGGGCGATTGAGGAGCCACAACTCCCCCCCACTATGGTCGTCACTCCTTGTCTGACCAAGCTCTCCTGCAGGGGGTCAGTGAACAGTGTCCAATGAGTGTCGGAATGGTTGGTCAGATCTATAAAGCCGGGGCAGACATATTTTCCTTCCGCGTCAATAATCCTGATGGCGTTATCGTTTTTCAGGTCTCCAATTTTTTTAATCTCCTCCCCGCTGACGGCAACATCCATCTTTTCCGCCTTACGGCCGGAACCGTCCAGGACACTGCCGTTTCTGATTATGATATCGTAATAAGCCATATATTTAATCGTGTTGAATTATACATTATTTGCCTGTTTTAAATAATTTACTGAAATTGTTTTTGATAAATTCTTTTACGGGTTCTTTCATTGCATGCCCTATCGCTCCAGAAAAAATTATCGCGCCGACACCACCAGACAGAGTAAATCTGCTTATTTTCTTCCTCTTTTTTCCTCTTTCGGATTTAAATAATTCCTTGTTCCATTTCTCATTGCTTTTGTTCATCACAGATGAACCTTCTGAACCCAAAGAAGGGAAGAAAGATTTGAATTTCTTGAAAATTTTCTTCTTTTCTTTTTTTTCTTGAGAACTCTTGATTCTGGCTTCAAAGGCGACAGCGGCCGCAGGAGCCCCGAAAATTCTTTGGAACCATCTTCCGGTAACCACGCCACTTGCCAAAGACCATCCGACGACTCCGCCGATATGTCCCGCTCCCCAACCGCTGGCGAGCAACGCCGCCGATAACATGTACTTATATTTCGCTGGTATTTTTCTGTAGCGGTCAACCACCCTCTTGGATATCCTGAGAATCTTTTCCGCTCGGCTTTTTCCGTTAAATTCCAGGCTTATTTCGGCCTTGAGGTCGTTGAATTTGATTGCCTCGTCCACCACAGTTTTCAGTAAAATTTCTTCACCCTTTTTTCTCAATTTCTCTTCCTTTACATTGTCAGAGATAACAGATTTCATTTCTTGCGCGTCCTTATTCCAAAGATACCGCCTGTAGGCGTTTAGAGAATCCCTGTAATCTTTTTCAATCTCGGCTACTCGGCGCGCTTTTTCTTCGTCTTTTATTTTTTCACTTCCGAAAATTCCCCATATCTTTTCTTTTAATTCAGAATACTCTCTCGCGAGTGCGCGACGTTTGTCGGAAACTTCTTTTTCCAGTTTCTCCTCTTTTTTATTTTCCTCTCCGGCATATTTTTTCCACAGTTCTTTAATCTCCCCTTGCCTTTCGTTTTCTTCCTTTTTGGCGACTTTAAATTTCTCGCTCGCCTCCAGCCTTTGCGCTTCTTCCAAAAGTTCGTCGGTTGGTTTCCTGTAATCTTCAAGATCTTTGCCGATTTCCATTACCAATTCTTCGTCCCCCGCTCTCTTGGCGGCTTCCATTTGTCGTTCAAGTTCTTCTCCTTTATTTAATTCAATTTTTCCCCGGGGGGCTTCTTTTTTGGCGGCATTTCCGCCCTTCCCTTGAAAATCTTTATTTTTCTCTTCTTTTTCTATTTTATCGCCGTTTAATCTTCTTAATTCGTTGAGGGGTACAACCTTCTTCAAAATCTTTCCTTCAACTTCTTTAATAACAACGGCATCGCTATCATTAATAATATTCGTCACCATCCATCCTTTTTCTATTTCGCCCGAACCTCTTTTTACTTTAACCTCCATTGGCTTTCCTTCTTTTACCGCTGCTGCTATGTTTTCCAGCGTCATTTTTTCTTTCTTACCGGGAATGGAGCTTTCTTCATTCTTTGTTTCCACCCCTGTCTCCTTGGCTTTTACAGCATTTTTCTCTTCTTTTTCTATTTTATCGCGGTTTAATTCTCTTAATTCATCAAGCGGTATAATCTTTTTCAAAATTTCTCCATGGACTTCCTTAATAACAACGGCATCGCTATCATTAATAATATTCGTCACCATCCATCCTTTTTCTATTTCGCCCGAACCTCTTTTTACTTTAACCTCCATCGCTTTTCCTTCTTCCATCGCCCTTGTTATGTTTTTTAAATTTATTCCTTCTTCTTTGTCGGAAGCGGGATTTTTTTCATCCTTTATTTTTTCTCTTATTTCCTTCGGCTTTACAACCTGTTCATTAGGACGGTTTTCCTTTTCTTTGGTTCTGTCCCGCGCCGCCTTGGCTTTCTCAAGTTCTCTTCTGAAATAATCAGTTTTTCCGCGATATTCAGAGGCAAGCTTTTTATCGCCCTTTTTTTCGTAAAATTCCGCCTTCTTCCGGTTTGTCACGAGTTCTTTTCCGAGACGGTCTATGTCTTTTCGCACGCGGATGGTAAAAGGAACGAAGGATTGCTCTCGCTCCGGTTTTTTTTGTTCGCTTTTTTTTCTTTTTGCAGGTAATCGTTCTTCCTTTTTCTCGCTTTCCGGTTCCGAGTTATTTTTAGTTTCCCCAACTCTAACATCCCCATCTCTTTTTTCAGGGTTTTCAGGAACTTTAAATCTGTCTTTAAAACTTTCAAGACCGGAAAAACCACTTATTGTGTGTTCAAATTTAGATTTTGCCATATTATTCTAAAGACACTTTTAAGCTGTTAATTGATTCTTTCATATCGTCTTTGAACTCCGCGACTATTTCTTCAACCGTTTGTTCATAATTATTGATTTTGGATTTCAAAAAAGCATCTATTTCTTCCGGCGAAGCGTTTTTTTGAATTTTTTCAAATTCCTCCATTTCACTGTCGGACAATCTGCTAAGAAGACAGGCGATGAGGTTCTTCATCGCTGATTCCGTTATTTCATTCAAAACTTTCTCTCGGTTTTCTTCCAATAAGTCACCCAGTCCCATTTCCTTGATGATGTCATTTTTTATAGTAATCATTTTTTTATCAAAAGAGCTGAATAATCACAAATCCGCTCCTTTTACTGATTATACCTTTTATTGATTTCATCTTCAATCTCTTCACGCGGCCGCCCATACTTAAGCGAAGAAAGCTGGCTGATGTATTCGCCGAATGCGGGGTCCCCTTTTTCAAAGGGGACCGTATTTATGTTGAATGGCCTGGACATTTGTCCGTCAATCAAAAGTTTCAGATAAGCGTTGTAATTGTCTATGTTCATCAAATCGTATGAATTAAAAATCGGTTCAAATTGCTTCTCCAAAAATTCGGCGTCTTCCGCGCCTATGCGAAAACTTGCTATTGAACCTACATTTCCGAAAACGGCTTTTTTCACCCCCTCCTCAAGTTGGGCGGTAAATTGGTGAGCGATGGTCAAATCAAGCCGATATTTCCGCGCCTCGGAAAGAATGGTTGATATGGAATCCGTGGTAACGTTTTGAAACTCGTCTATATACAGATAGAAGTCTTTGCGTTCTTCTTCAGGTATGTCAACTCGGGAGAGTGAGGACATCAAGAGTTTTCCCACTATAATTAACCCGAGTAAGTTTGAATTCAAATCGCCGAGACGCCCTTTTGAAAGATTAATCATAAGGATTTTTCCTTCATCCATCACTTTCCTGAAATTAAAGGAAGATTTTTGCTGCCCGATAATCGGTCTCATTATGTCGTTGCCGAGAAAGTTGTCAAATTTACTCGTGATGTAAGGAACCATATTTGCCAGAGAGCTTTCTCCTCCGGCTTTTTCGGCTACTTCCGTCCAAAAAGTTTTCACGATTGGGTTTCGCGACTTTGAGATTTTGTAATCACGAAATTCTTTGTCGCTCAAAACCCTGCTTACCTCAAAGAGAGTGTTCCCGGATTCAGGATCATCCATAACAAGCATAACCGAATTTCTAAAATACTGTTCAAACATCGGACCGCCGGAGGTTTTCATATCAAAAAGTTTGTCAAAAATTCCAAGAAGTTCATTGACTATAAATGTTTTTTGTTCGGGATAACGAGGGTCATACTCCAGCATATTAAGACCCATTGGGCGGGAAATGTCCCCGGGATTGAAATAAATAACATCATCGGCGCGTTCTTTGGGAATTCTGGCGAGTATATCCTGAAGGTCAGACCCATGCGGATCTATAAAACATATTCCCTTTCCCGCTTCAATGTCTTGAATAATCATATTCTTGAGCAAAACTGATTTACCCGTTCCTGTTTGTCCAATTACATAGAAATGCCTCCTTCTGTCCTCGTCATTCATATAAACCTTTCTTTTTTCGCCCCTGTAAACATTTTCGCCCAAAAGGAGTCCGGATTCAGGCAAGTTTGAAGGTGGCGCCGATTCCTTGGTTTTTGCGTATTTCAGTTGGGGAGCTGAGGCTATTGAAATGCCGGACGGAAAATGAAATATTGTCGCCAGTTCGGCAAGGTTGAGAAAAATCGCATTCTTTTTTTCAACCATTCTGTAAGAGAAAAGACGGAATAATTTCTTTAATCTCCTTCCCCTTGGTCTTACGAAATAAAAGGCGTTTCCCTGCGCCTCTTCAAACTGCAAAAAGGCGCTTTCCATTTCTGAAAGAATTGACTCCGCCCTCTCCTCACTTTCTGATGAGGAAACGAAAAGCCGAATATTGACCGCCAATGATTGGCGGGACGCCTTTTCTTCCAAAAGTTTTACCGTCTCTTCGTTTACAGGTTTTTGCCTAACCTCTTCTTTTTTGGACGGCGATCCGAATATCGCTTCCCAAAAACCGACAAGGAATTCCATAAACAATCCCCTTTCCGGCTCAATCGCCTCGGAAAAAGATTTTCCTTCGCGCATTTTCAGAGCCGTTTTCTTGGCTCTTCCGGCCACCTTGTTTCCCGAAGAAGAGACCACTACTTGAAACGCCGCGCCCTCCCCTTTTTTGCTGAGTTTTGAAAATGTGTTTATTAAAACTTGAATCGGATCGGATTCAAATTTGTCGTATGTCTTAATCGGCAAAACAACATTTCTTTTCAGTTTCGCGATTAAGCCGAGAGAGAAACCTTCCGGCTTAAAAATATTGTAGTCATCTCTCTTGATTGTTATTTTTGCTTCCGGGAAAAGACCATTGACCTGTTTCTCAAAAATTTGCGCCTTGTTTGCCGGAACGGCGCAATAGAAAATCACTTCATCTTCCGAGTATGGAAGCCCCACCTCCATGACAAAATAAGATCCGATGGCGACCATCCCGCTGTAAAATTGTTCCATTACGGCAATTAATTCTTTTGGAGGCTTTTTCCCCTCCTCTCTCGGTTTTTCTTGCGGAAGGGTTATTTCATAAAGAACAAAACCTAAGGCGTCTTTTACCTTTCCGCTCCCTCTTTTTTTCGCTATTTCAGGATGGCTCACCAAAAAGGTCGCCAACATATCATGGAAATCGTCCGTAAGGTGAGGATCATTTATTTTTTTTGAAACGGAAACAGCGTTCAGGATACCTTTGTCTTGGGCGATTTGCATCAGTTCCATCATCTGTTTTTTATGTTCTTCTTCCGTTTCCATTCCTGAGATTCGTTTTGCGTGTCCCTCAATTTCTTGTTCAGGCAAACGATAATTTTCTTGCAAAATTTCCTCGGGCACGCTTTCGGCGTGTTCTTTGATTGCTTCTTGCGCGGCATTTCTCTCTTCGCTTCCCTCCATAGAGAAAGAAGATTCAAGTTCAACTATTCTTTGTTTTAATTTCTCAATTTCTTCATGGGGAGAACCAATTTTTTTTTCGTAATTCATGGTCGTATTATACTATTTTTATCCAGTGTTTTACCAGTCTTTTAAAAATTTCGACAGTCTTGGAAAGCTATATGAGATTGAATATTTTTCCTATAAAAAATGCATAGATAACAAGATACATCGCCCCTTCGTAAACATGTATTCTCCTGGAAATGCCTGATATTATGAAAAGAACCGTGGCGATAAGCATCATTGGCAAACCAATTTTGAATGTGGGTCCGTCAAGTTTTAATACACCAAAAAGACCCGGCAAGCCGACGGCAACGAGAATATTGAAGACATTTGAACCGAATATGTTTCCTAAGGCTATTTCCGGCTTATTTTGTCGCGCCGCCTTGACGGAAACAAAGAGTTCCGGCAATGAGGTTCCGAACGCGACCGCGGCGAGCGAAATGGCGCCGGTTCCGATTGCTAAAATTTCAGACAATTTTACCACTGAATCTACAAGGTATTTTGCCCCGGCAATTAAGGCAAATCCTCCGATAAGGAGGAGAAAAATGTCTTTTGAGGAAATTTTGGGGCGTTGCTTGGCATTATTTTTTTCTTCTCTTTCTTTTTCGTCTTTGTAAAAAATCGTATAAGCGAGATAAATGACAAAAAGGACAAGCAAGAGAACGGATTCGCCGAATGTTATTTGTTTATCCCACGCGATATCCAGAAAGAGCGCGGTAGAAATGGCCAAAAGGGGTAAGTCAAGGTCTATAAGGTTCTTTGTCACAGCCAAGCGTCCGCCCCAGACAGCGGAAATTCCAACGACCAAGAGAATATTGGCTATATTTGATCCAATTGCGTTGGCGGGGACTATTTGCGTAACTCCTTTTATGACGGCGGCCAAAGAAGAGGCGATTTCCGGCAAAGATGTTCCAAGTCCGACAATGACAACTCCAATAATAAAAGGAGAAAGGCCCATTGCAAAACCTATTTTTTCCGAACCTGAAAGAAACCAATCCGCTCCTTTCAAAAGGATGAATAAGGAAACAATGAAAATTATTATCCAAAGCAAAAGCATATATTTAGTGGCTTTAATTATAACCTCATTGAGCGCGTAAATCAAAAAAACGTCGGATAGTCCGACGTTTTTTTGATATGAAATATTTTTCCCATTATTTGACCAGATTCGGAGGAGTTTCTCCTTCAAGCGCCGCTATGATGTTTTCCGCCGCCAAGTCGGACATTTTTGAGCGGGTTTCCTCCGTTGCCGAAGCAATGTGAGGAGTGATAATGACATTATCCAATTCCGTCAGCCCCGGAGCCAAATTTGGCTCCTTCTCGTATACATCAATGGCAGCGCCTTTTATGGTCTTGTTTTGCAACGCTTCAACCAACGCCTCTTCATCAACAACCTGTCCGCGCGAAGTGTTCACGAAAAAAGCGGTCGGCTTCATCGCGGCAAATCGTTCTTTGTTGATAAGTCCCTTAGTGCTGTCCAGTAAAGGAACATGAACGGAAACAAAATCAGCGTCTTTCATTAATCCTTCAACGCTGTCGCGGTATTCGGCTCCGTATTCTTTCTCAAATTCTTCGTTTCGTTTTATGTCGTAGTAAAGCACTCTCATTTCGAATCCCTTTACGGCGTGAGAAGCAACCCGTGAACCGATTCTGCCGAGTCCGACAATACCAAGCGTTTTTTTTGACAAATCAGTTCCCAATAAAAGCATCGGCGCCCATCCCTTGTAATTGCCCGCCCTTGTGAATCTATCCGCTTCCACAACTCTGTGGGCGATTGCGAGTAAGAGCGTGAATGTGTATTCCGCCACGGTTTCCGTAAGAACTCCCGGCGTGTTGCTTATCATTTTCCCTTTTTCTTTTGCCGCATCCAAATCTATGTTGTTGAACCCGACGGCGTAATTCGCGAAAATCTTCGCGTTTGGCGCGGCGTCAAAAACCTCTCCGTCAATTTTGTCCGTGAGTAGGCACAGAACCGCGTCATACTCCTTTTGCTTTAACGCTTCAACCAATTCTTCTTTCGAAAGAACCTTGTCCTCCGGATTGATGTCAATTTCATAACCTTTTTCTTTTAATTTGTTTATCCCCGATTCGGGAATTTTCCTCGTAACATATATTTTTGCCATATTTTTATTGTTTTATTAATTGATAAATAACTTTTTAATCAAGTGATTCTTTTTGATTCATCCAAAGTTGCCAAAATCGCCCCCTTGAATTTTAAATCTTTATTTTCCGCTATTTTAGCGACTTCATCACACCATTTACCATCAGTAAAATGTTCGGCTTTTCCCTTTAAAACATATCCAAAACAATCATCTTTCCATTCTTTATTCCAAACAACCAGACAGACTCTCGGATTATTTTTTATATTTTCAACGGTAGTCAACATATGAACATCGGTTATAAGAATTTGATTTTCAGAAATAACTTTAACGCAAGAGACAGCGATACAATGAGGATTTCCATTTTTATCAACGCTGGAAAGTCCTAATGGATGAGACCCTATAAGATTCCTCAACTCCTCGTTTATTTTTATCATGCTTTATTCCCAAATAATTTCAATTTTTCTTCAACCTTTTGTTTTACCGCCTCAATGACCGGCGGGAAAATCTTGTAAGGAACGACCTGCTCCGGATTGTCAGCCAGTGCCTTTCGCAACGATTCGGTGTAAGCAACCCTGATTTCCGTGTTGATGTGGATATTGGCGATACCGGCCTCAATCGCCTTCCTCATATCTTCATTGGTAATTCCTGAACCGCCATGCAGAACGAGAAAAACATTTTCCGGAAGAATTTTTCTGATTGCCTTAATTCTTTCTATGTCAATTTTAGGCTCGTTGGCGGCAATGCCGTGAATATTTCCGTAAGCGCCGGAAAACCTGTCCACGCCCGTTTTTTCAACAAATTCCGCCGCTTGATCAGGTTTTGTTAAATCTTCAGGCTTGATTTCAATGACTTCTTTCTGGATTATTGAATCGCCCCGCAAATACCCCAACTCTCCTTCCACCGACACATTCGGATTTTTTGATTTCACATAATCAACCACTTCTCTCGTTCCCTCCACATTTTCCTCAAACGGCAGTTTTGACAAATCAACGTGAACCGAATTGAAACCGGCGTCAAACGCCGCCTTGGCGGATTCAACCGAGTGCGAATGGTCCGGATTTATGAAAACCGGCATTTCGTATTCTTCCTCAAAAGCGCGACCCAGCGCCACCGCTTGTTTGAGCCCGATAAATTTTCTCTCTCCTTCCGAAAGCCCTATCATTGCCATCGGCAAATCCAAATTCTTGGAAGCGTCCATAATCGCTCTGAACTGCTCTAGATTGGAAATGTTGAAATGCCCAGTTGACCAATGCTCTTTCGTCGCCCCGGCTAAAATCTCGTTTAAATTATTTTTCATAGATTTTTTATATTAACTTCGGCTTATAATCTTCTGGCGCTTGCTCGAGTTCTTCCTCAAGCTTTTCTCTCGTGAGCAAGCCGGCGCGCGCGCCGATTTGCTGAACAACTGACATTGAATTTATCGGCCCCCACTTCAATGCCTCGGGAATAGACATTCCCAAAATAAGCGCCACAGTGAAAGTTGAAGAAAAAGAGTCTCCCGCTCCAGTTCTGTCAAGCGGAGGCTTCGGGTCAGGATACATCGGCATCTGCCAAAACTCTTTACCGTCGTAAACAAAGGCGCCGTTTCTCCCGTCCGTAATAACCGTAATTTTCGGTCCCAATCCGTAAATCGCCATCAATAATTTCTTAATGTCATCCTCTTTTATCTCTAAAATTCTTTGCGCCTCATCTTTGTTGCAGAAAAACAAATCAGCTCTTTTGTAAATCCCCTTCAACGCTTCTTTCCCAAATTTCATCTGGTATGTGCCCGGCTGAAAAGCAAGTTTAATATCCGGATTTTCGTTCAGATATTTTTCAATGACGGAATGGAACGGCAAAGAATTTGAACCGAGCGAAGAAAGATAAACCCATTTTGGTTTTTCAATATTGGGAAGCTCATAATCATATTTTTCATGTTTGATTAAAATGGTTCGTTCTCCCTTGAACAAGAGCACGAAATGATAGTTTGTTTTTTTGTCCTTGTTTTTTTTAATGAATTCCGTCCCCAGATTTTCCCCTTCCAGGGCCTTGAGACATTCTTCCCCGAAATAATCATCTCCTATATTTGTGACCAAGGCGGTCTTCAAACCCAAGCGCGAAGCGCTTACCGCGGCGTTGGCGCTATTACCGACACCTGGAATGACATGCAGGTTCTCGTATGGAATCTTGTCCCCAAACCGCATACAGATTTTAGTCAAACCGTCGTCGTGTTCAACATCCGCGTCTTCAAGTTGAATAAAGGCGTCCGTTACGGTATCTCCTATTGCGATAAAATCATATTTATTTTTCATTATATTTATTTTACGCCTTTTTAATTATAACTTCAATGTCGGGGTAATTCCCGAATTCGCTTTTTTTTAGCAATCCTTTTTTTGATCCAAAGTGTTTTACCACTGAAGTGGCGTTGGCGGTTCCGAGTTGAATGGCACGTGCTATGTCCCCATTCCATCGAATATATCCGGAAACGAAACCGCTCCCAAAAGAATCTCCAGCACCCGTTCTGTCAACCACCGGAGAATCAGGAATTCCAGCGGAATAATGGTTTTCGCCGTCCGAAACTTCAACACCTCTCGGTCCTTTTGTCATAACGACAATCCCTTTTACCAACTTATCCATTTTTGCGAATATCTTGGGCTCTTTTTCTTGTTTGTATTCAATCCCGGAGATATAGGCGGACTCGTCCTCGTTGGCGACAAAAATGTCTATTTTATCCAAGAATGGCCATAATTTTTTCCCAAGTTTCATGAGTCGTTTGCCGGGATTGAATGCCGTTTTTGCGCCGTTCTCTTCCGCCCATTCAAGAATGCGCCCCAGGAGTTTTAAATTACCCGCCAGAGAGTCTATATAAACCCAGTCACTTTTCAGGTTCCCCCAATCAACTTCTTTTTCATTTAGGTGATCATTCGCTCCGCGATATTCCAAAATCGTCCGTTCTCCGTTTTTAGCTACCAAAATTGTGGAATAGGCGGTGTTATGATTGGCGTCCTTTTCAAAAAGAGGTTCCACATTTTCTTTTTTAAGTTCTTCCGCCACCTCGTTGCCTATTTCATCGTCTCCGACAGAACCGATGCAAGCCGTTTTGAATCCTTGGCGCGCGAAGCTTACGGCCGTGTTTGTTCCTCCTCCCCCACTGGCAACAACCACCTCCGGCACTTCCAGTTTTGTGCCCAACATAAAACACCCGGCAACGCCAGTTCTGAAGTCTTCATTTTTAACAATTTTGAAATCAGGACTTTTTAGAAAGACATCTCTCGTTACCGTTCCGATTGTAATAATGTCGTATTTCACACCATCATTATAGCAAATAAAACGGAAAATCGCCAAAAATAAAACCCTTTCAATCGCGGTTAGTTGCGACTGAAAGGGCGAGTGTTCTTTATTTTTCGCCTCCGCCAAATGTATAGCGGACAAAAACTCCGCTATACATATAGGCATCCCCCTGCGCGATCTTGGGGGATGGCCAAAATGTCCGGCCTGTCTCTACATAAACTTCGGTGTTTTTGTTCAAAGAAACACCAAAGTTTATTTTTTGATAATACACCAATGGAGGGGCGTCATAAGATTGCCCCTCCAGACAGTCGGGATCCCTTTTCCCGTCTGCCTTGCACTGCCCCGGGCGATTGTTGCCCAGATACAGCGCCGGCTTATAAATAAGAAAAATTTTTTTATACCTTACTTCCAACTTCGCACGTAGCGCGTAACGCGCTACGTGCGTTAAAATCTTCTGGGGACCATAAATCGTCCCCGGAGGGTTGAATTCGTTCCCCAGAGGGAAGAACCCACCCTCTATATATCCACCGAGAGAAAAGTCCCCGGCGGCTACGTTTTGTTGGGGCACTAAAAAAATAAAAATAAAAAGGAAAAGAAAAATTATTTTTTTCAATTTTACCTCCTTGCCCTATTGGGGCTTTTTTATTTTATTCAAAAGTTAATGTTCTGCTCAGATACTGTCTATAAAATAAAACAGTTATTACCAAATGTCAAGCTTTTAATGAGATATGAGTTCGCTTCTGACGGTTTAATTTATCGGCAATCATTTTTAAAAAAGCGCGAATGTCGGAATCCCGTCATGGAAGAGTTTATATTTCCTGAAGAGGATCTCATTTCATTTTTCTCGCTTTGATTCTCATATCTATTTCTTCGTCAGTTTCGTCCACTATCTCCCCCACCAACTGCTCCAAAACATCCTCCAAAGTTACCACCCCACTCGTGCCTCCGAATTCGTCCCGCACTATCGCCAGATGACATCTCCTTTTTTGAAAGAAAGGCAAGAGTTCGTCCGCCTTCATTTTTTCCGAAACATAAATGGGTGGTTCTTCAAAATCCGCTATCTTTTTCTTCCCCTGGTCTCGTCCGATGGCAATGAGAAGATTTCTCTGGTGCACGATACCGACTATATCATCCAGGTCTTCTTTAAATACCGGAAGACGCGAATGGTTCAAGTCGTATATTTCATCTTCCGACTCGTCCAGCGTTTTGTCATATTCAAGCGCTTCAACTACTGTTCGCGGGGTCATAATATCTTCTGCCGTCAAATCATTAAGCCGAAAAACCTTTTGAATCATTTCTTTTTCGTCTTTTTCAATGGAACCCTCAAGGTGTCCGAGATGGCTTAAAATTCTAATCTCTTCTTCGGAAACCGTTTTGTTTTTTTGGCTGAAGGGCGAGGTTATTTTTTCTATGAACCAAATGAACGGAAAAAATAATTTAGTTGAGGCGAGGAGAGGTCCCGCGGCAAAGAGAGAAATCGGTTCAGCGTAGTTCTCTCCCAGTGTTTTTGGTATTATTTCTCCAAGAATAATAATAAGGAAAGTCAGGACAGCGGAAATAACGCCCACCCAAGCGCTACCTAACACTTGTCCCGCCATCGCTCCAACCATAATGCTTCCGGCGATGTTAAAGATATTATTGAGGATAACAATAACCGTGATAGGACGGCGAATATTTTCTTTTACCTTGATTAAATTTGCCGAACCCTTCTTTTTTTGCTCCGCCAGCACCCTCGCTCGCCCCAAGGAAACGCTGAAAAGCGCCGCTTCAACGCAGGAAAAAAGAGCCGATCCGAACAAGACAACCAAAACAACGAATATCAATGTTTGCATATGTTACTCGGTATTATACCAAACCCTCGCCAAAAAACAAAACCCTTCGCGATTGGTCAGCGAAGGGTTTTGTTTTTTGGCCACAGTGTCTATCCTTTTCTTTCCAACACCTTTTTTACCGCATCCTTAATATGGGAAATTCCTATTCCGAAATGTTCTATGAGTTCTTTGGGTGTGCCGGATTCGCCGAATCTGTCCTGAACGCCGACGAACTCCATTAAAGTCGGGCTGTTTTTTGCCAAAACTTCCGCCACGGCGCTACCCATTCCGCCTTTTACTTGATGCTCCTCCACCGTGACAACCGCGCCGGCCTTCTTCGCAACCCCAACAACCGCCTCCTCGTCCATCGGCTTGATGGTGTGATTATTTAAAACTGAAACTTCAATCCCCTCTTTGCTTAATTCTTCCGCCGCCATCAGCGCGTTGTAAACCATCGGACCGCAGGCGATAATCGCCACTTGCGGAGTTTCCGGATTCCTCAACAAATTTGCTTTACCGATTTCAAAAGGGGATTCTTCGGTTGTCATAACAGGAGTCGCTTCGCGCGCGAAACGCAAATAAATGGGACCTATCATTTTCGCCGCCGCGAGCGTCGCTTTGCGTGATTCAATTGAGTCGCAAGGAACGATAACGGTCATTCTTGGAATTACTCGCATAATCGCTATATCTTCAATGGCCTGATGTGTTCCTCCGTCCGGTCCGACGGACACTCCGGCGTGCGCTCCGGCAACTTTAACATTTGAGTTATTGTAACAGATGGTTGTTCTTATTTGTTCCCAATTTCTGCCCGGAGAAAACATGGCGTAAGAAGCGATAAACGGAACCTTGCCCATTGCCGCCATTCCGGATGCCACGGAAGCCATTGATTGTTCGCCGATGCCCATTTCCACAAATCGTTCCGGGAACACTTTGCTGAAAATAGCTGTCTTGGTGGATCCGGTGAGGTCGGCGCAAAGCGCGACAACATTCTCATCTTCTTTTCCAGCCTGCAAAAGCCCCTCGCCGTATCCTTGGCGAAGAGGAACCTGCTCAACATCTTTGTCCAACAATTTTGGATTAAGTTTTTGGTCTTTGTTTAACATATATGAATAATTTTATAAATAAAAATTCCAATTTACTCATGCTCACTTTTTATTTTACCTTGGAGTGTTCTCAACTCATGTAGGGCTTTTTCCGCCTGCTCTTTGTTGGGCGGAACTCCGTGCCACGAAAATTCTCTTTCCATAAAATCAACTCCCTTACCCGGAATGGTCCTTGCGATAATCATTGTCGGTTTTTCAAAAATGGCTTTCGCTTTGTTAACTGCATCGTTTATCTCCTCAAAATTATGCCCGTCAATTTCCAAAACATGCCAACCGAATGATTCAAATTTTTCTCTAAACGGATCAAGTGGCATTATATCTTCAGTGAATCCGTCAATTTGAATGTTATTGCGGTCCACAATTCCTATGAGATTATAAATTTTTTCGCGTCCGGCAAGCATAACCGCCTCCCACCCTTGTCCGCAATCCTGTTCTCCGTCACCCATAAAACAGTAAACCCACCTTGTTTTATCGGGAGTTTTTCCTTCATCTTTGCCGATATTCATTCTCATCGCCAGAGCCATTCCAATCGCTTGAGACAATCCTGAGCCGAGTGGACCGGAACTCGTTTCCAATCCCGGGAGCCACTCCCTGTGCGGATGACCTTGTAATCGGCTACCGAGTTTTCTCAATGTTTTCAACTCTTCAACTGGGAAGTAACCGCTGTGCGCCATGGCGGCGTATAAAACCGGACAAATATGCCCGTTTGAAAGGACAAGACGATCGCGCTCCGACCAGTCCGGATTTTTGGGTTGATGGTTTAAAATATTAAAATAGAAAGCGGTGAAGACATCCGCCATTCCCAAAGAGCCGGCGGAGTGCCCACTTCCGGCCGCCAAAAGCATCTCAATGACGGACTGGCGAATCGTGTTCGCCATCTCTTCCAGCTCTTTTATTTTATCATCGGTTAAATGTTCCATAATTCTTAATTTGCCCTATCTCACTTTCAATATGTCCATGAAAAACAAATTTTGAAAATCGCTTATCCCTAGCCGCCCACTACCTACGATTTTCAAAATTTGTTTTCTTCGCCCCCCCTATCCATATACTTATTTTTTATTTGCCTCTTTCTTTAATTCTTCAATCGCTTTTCCCACATCTTCGGCTCCGAATATCGCGCTTGCGGCAACAATAATATTCGCCCCTCCATCCACGGCCACCTTAACTGTTTTTTTATTCATTCCCCCGTCAACTTCTATTATACACTCGCCGCAAAAATCACGCAACTCGCTCGTTCTCTTAGAGGAGCTCTCAACTATCTCAGAACCCGAAAGACCAGGGTAAACATCAAGAATTTGGAATAAATCAACCTTCTTTCTGTATCCCATCGCTTTAACAAACGATTCACTCGGTCCGACGGCAATGCCGACTTGTTTTCCCGCCTCCTTGCATTTTTTAATCACGAAATCCGGGTCGTTCGTCGCGCTTATGTGAAAAATAATCCTGTGGACGTTGGGTAGCAGCCAGTCCCCTATCCGCCTTTCCATTTTATCCAGCATAAGATGAAGTTCAATTTTTAAGGGCGTTTCCAAAAACGCCAAATCTTCCGGATTGTGCCAAATGGTATTTTTAGTGAATGTCCCGTCCGCCGCGTCAATCTGAACCCATTCAACAAACGGCTCCACGAGTTTAACCCGCCTTTTTATCTCCTCAAAACTGTCCGCGTTAATCGCGGGAATTATTTCAATTTGTTTTGCTCTTTCGTTCACGCTCACATTATAACATAATGCACGCCGTTTATGCGACATTTTCATTTCCCCAAAAGCTGCCGCTTTTGCCAAAATGAAAATGGAGCGGAGCGGATTTAGGACAACGTCCAAGTATATGCGATGTTTTGCGGAACGCAGTGGAGCAAAATATGGGAGAGTGACGGCAGGAGTGAACCGCATATACTGTGTTATGTGAGGGTGAGCGAGGAACGAGCGAAAGTGCAACGCCCCCTTGAGTCTTTTCTCTGACACTCCTTATTGTAATAAAAAATCCACGGCTTTATCTTTCCATTGCTCCAACTGATTTGGTTTCTCTAAATCATGATCACCATTTTCAATTATTATCTGATTAGGAAATCTTGTATTTAAACTTTCAATTGGAACTGCAATATCCTTTGATCCATGAATATGTAAAACTCTGTCTTTTGTAGAATTGAATTTATTAGAAAAATCAAAATCTTTAGCATTCAGAAAGTATTTTGAATTAATATAATTTGCCTTTGTTGTTTTATCTGTTCTTTCACAATCTTCTTGAAAAGCTCTTTCGTCTAAATATTGCTTGTAATTTTGCCAAGTTATTTCAACTTCTAGATTAGATTTTTTCATTTGAGAAATTACAAACCAATATCTCATAAGGTCTCTCTGATTTAATGCAGGAGCGATTAAGATTATTTTTTCTATTTCTTCTTCAATTTCATCAATTTTTGTAGCCAAAACACAAGCTCCTAGACTATGAGCAACAACACTTATTTTTTGTTGTCCGATTTTTTCTTTTAATCTTCTCAATGCTACAATAAATTCATCAGCTTGTTTTTCTATCGTTATATATTTAAAATCCCCATCAGAAAGACCACACCCTGAAAAATCTAATCTTAGAACTGCCACCATTTTTTTGACTAAGCTATTTGAGAGTGCTTTAAATTTTTTTTCGGTAGAGGAACATCTTTCAAAACCATGAAGGCAAATGACACCTCCTTGAATTTGATTATCAGGTGCGACAATAATACCTCTAAGATTTTGATTTTCATTGTTAGGAATTTCAAATAACTGTGTTTTCATAAGTGGATTTTTTATTATTAAATTTAGTCAGAGAACGTTTCGGCGTATGCGAAGTTACCGATTTTCTACTTTTAGTTTATCAAAATTAAAGAAAATCGGCAATTTGGGTGAGCATTTGGCGCTAGCCAAGCGCGAGCCGCATACGCCGTGTTAAGTGATGTAATAAAAATAAAGCCCGTTTTTCTCAAAAGCGGGCTTAAAAAACTATTTTTGATTTTTTACCAGCCGTACAAACTCTTTCTATTATTCCACGTATATCCATCGGAGTATGTTTTATAATAACCCTGAACATATGTTCCTGTGCTTGGCTTGTAATAACCACTTTGCCATTTTAACCCACTTCTGTAAGACGGATAACTTCTGGTTGAATAAGAGCTACTGTAAGACGGGTAAGAATAAGAGCTACTGTAAGACGGGTAAGAATAAGAGCTACTGTAAGACGGGTAAGAATAAGAGCTACTGTAAGA
>VAPA010247092.1_pt1 | contig 21152 bp, 15 predicted proteins | sample 3395041 | NCBI WGS metagenome assembly VAPA01 (sample SAMN08290432, study PRJNA428436) | hydrothermal vent metagenome | isolation source: Deep-sea hydrothermal vent chimney | place: Indian Ocean: Southwest Indian Ridge | depth 1973 m m
ACATCATCTGGTTCTTATTCGATGTCATCATTCTGTATCAAGTTTTTCGTTTTGGAAAAAAGTCTATTAATGATTCATATCCTGAAGTTTATTTCTATCCTGCAGTCTTTCTGGCTATCCTGATAGGTTTTGGGCTGGTTTTCGCAATCAGTGCTGAATTTGACGACTGGCATGGCAGGTACGCGGCTTTTGGACAAAACCTGATGATGTCGATCTTATTTGTGATAATGCTTTTTAGGCGGAAAGATCTCAGCGGTCAATCAATGTATATTGCACTATTTAAGATGGTGGGAACAGCTTTGCCCTCCATTTTATTCTTTTCACTCGTACCTGGCTCGATCCTTATGAATACCCTTTATGTTGGGATATTGTTTTTTGATATCCTCTATTCAATACTGCTTTATAAAAAATCTATCGCAACCGGTGTGAATCCATGGAAACTAGATTGGAATCTCAAGAAACAATCCGTTAGTTCAGGTGCATAAGCCGGTTAATCTTCTCATAAAAGAACTCCCGGAGCTTTTGAGGCTCCGGGAGTTTTGTAATTATAGGCAGGAAGCGTAATCCTCCAGGGATCACTCTTCCCCACTATTGATTACTCTACGATCACCCGGTCACTTCCGCTGCGTCCAAACACTTCCGGCGAGTACATCTCCTCTGCTTTTGCAGGAGGAACTACAAAGGTTCCCGGGGTTGTGGCGCGGGCGACATAGGTGTATTCAAAAACACCATCCCACAAGAGTGATGTGAAGACCTCCGCCCGTTCATCCCGCATATTCTGGTGTTCGTACCAGGGCCACCACCACCACCATCCAAAGTAATATTCGGAGCTGTTGGGATCCTGGGGGATAGTGCCAGAAACTGCCAATGCCGGGTTAATGATTTCCAACCCTGCCGGCAGCGGGTCTACCAGGGCAACATGATAACGGCGGTTATCAGCCACCATCGTTAACCTTACCCGCACCCTTGCGCCCGCCTTGATCACCCAGGTTCCATCCTCCAAGCGGGTGACATCATCAGGATCATCTACTGCTTCATAAACCCGTTGGACCACAAATCCCATTTCCAGGGGATCCAATTTCAAATCTGTGGGGGCATACTTTAACCCCAGTCTGTAATACAACCGTCCAGGACCAACTTTATTGATGATCAAATCCTGGGTTTCCTGAGCTGTGTCCACCAGAAAGTCCATGGGGATTTCTGTCTGATGGCGCTCAGTGCTGTAGCCCACATATTCATGTTCACCGGCATAAGTATCTCCTAACCAGATCCGGGCTACAAACTCTGGCTCCTGGGCTTCATAGGTATTGAAGTAGCGATCCAATGCCAGCAGCACAAAGACATTCTCCTGGGTGCTGGACCAATGACCCCGTTTGCGGTGGGCAAGCAGGCCATTTACCAGCTTGGGTATCAGATCGCTATTCGGGTCATCCGCAATCATGGTATCCAGCAGTACTGCATCGGTTTTTCGATCCGAGCTCAGCAGCAGGTAACTCTGGTCATCATAGTAGGTTGTGAAATTGGCGGCCCCCGGTGTTTCCACCACCCTGTTAGCAACCCAGTTTCTGATCTCGCCCAGTTCGGTCAAGGATTCAGAATCATCCACAAGCACCTGCCAGATCCAGCCAATGCCTGCCATAGAAATCCTGTCGAAACCGGATTGCTGGAAAAGATCCCTGGCTTTTGATGAATCGGGGTCATTCATCAAATCCCGGACATATAAAGCATAGGCACTCAGTGTATTGCGGGTATATTCACTGTACCAGTAGGGATAATAATTCTCGATATAGCGCAGGTATTCCAACACCTGGAACCACATGTTTTCGGGAACATCAAATCCTTTACCATCAGCCCGGGCCAGAGCATGAGCAACGTGAATGGTATTGAAGGGGATAGAATCCTGACCACGGCGCCAATAGGGGAAACCGCCATCATAATTCTGGAGCACACCCAGTAATTCCAGGTCCCTGGCTACTCGGCTTTCCATATCTTCTGCAGATGGCAGGCCGTCAGCTTCGAAAGCACTGAGCACATCCCGCAGGGCGGCTATGCCTAGGATCCGGGATGCCATTTGCTCAGAGCACTCATAAGGATAGGAGTAAAGGTAAATTATCGCGTCTGTCAAAGCCTGCAAGGCTGTGGATGAAGTACTGATCTCCAATCCTCCAAACTGCGGGAAGACGTTTTCAGGCCTGGCTATGGGCTGCACGATCGCTCCCTGATCGATCACACCATAAGTCGCGAACGCTTCAGTTGTGGCCGGAGTGTAAACAGGAAGTTCTCCTGAGGCTGCATCCGCATAATCTCCAGATACTGCTGCAACCCTAAATCTGGCATCTCCAGCCATGTCTGCCGACATTGGGAAACGGACCTCAATGCGGTCATTGGCAGGAACGGTAACTTTCATCCCCATCTCACCATCCAACTTCAGGTTGCTGACCTGGATAATGATTTCAGCTTCAAAATCTTCTCCCGTTTGATTTTGCAAGACTATCGGCATTTCAAACTGGTCTCCAAAATTCAGGAACCTTGGGGCAGAAGGCCGTACCATCAAGGGCAGCCTGGCGGTGATATTTGCCTCGCCAGAACCGAACTGATTGCCGCTCGCATCTACAGCAACCACCATCACCCGGTAGCGGGTCAGGTTATCAGGGAGATTAATTTTCACCACTGCTTTGCCATTGCTGTTGGTTCTCACTTCAGGTGCGAAGGTAGCCAGGGGGTTAAAATCGATCCTGATGGAAATAGCTTCACCGGGTGTCGAATCATCCCCAAATCCTGCTGCCTTGGATTGCCCGGCGAAATCCATATCCGCGGCCGGCGCCCCCAGCATGGCTTCTTCAGCCATTTCTCCCTCCATAACCATGGTGGACTGGGGCATATTTCTGGCCGCATCCGCTGCTTGATCCAGCAGAACCTCCGGGTTGGTAAGGACAATACTTGCCCGGGTATAGTAGCTTGCAGTATCAGAAGGACGGGTGGCATAAAACACCGAGATCGGATCCGTCAGCTGGTAGTTAGTTAATCCCAGGATTGCCTCATCAACGATCACAACTGCCAGCTCGACATTTGCCAGAGGTTCACCAGAGGCATCCCTGACCGTGACATCCAACCAGGTATTTCCCCCCGGTTCCAATTCAGTTTCTCGGGGAGATACCAGCAGATCCAGAGTTCGTTCCAGCGGTGGAATTGATAAATTCAGCCAGCCAGTTGCAAAAGCTGGTCTGGGAGGAGCCCCTTCCAGGGCTTCACCCTGATCATTTGTCCTGGCTGTAGATCCAACCACATCTACCTGAATATGCAGGTTGGGTATGTGAGCTTCCTCAATCGTAATGTAAATAGTATGGCTGCTGCCATCCAAAGTGAAATTTTCAGTAGAGATGATGCCGCTGCGGCTGATGGTCAGTAATGCTTCCCCATTTTCAAATGGTGCCTGGACCAGTATTTCAGCCACGTCTCCTGGCTGATAGATTTCCTGATCGGGGATAAGCGTTACCTGTTCCTGCTCAACATCACGGGATGGAGGTCGCTGGCCGCCGCTTACCCAGCGGGTCATCCGGCTCTGGTTCTTCCTTCCACTAGAGTCAGTGATCACTGCCGTGATCTGGTAGCGTCCCCCTCTGGGAGTTTCAAATGTGCAGCTAACAGGTTCCGTCTTTGATCCCACTGAACACTCCTTGGCATCTACCGCAACTTCCTGCCAGCGTCCATCCTGGTATTTCCACTCCAGACGGGCAGCTGTAACCTGGATAGGTCGATCGGTAATCGGATTTCCATCCAGGTCGGTCACAATCAAATCCACTTCAAGGGGTTCTCCCTGCTGTACAAAATACCGATCCGTACGCAAGCCAACATAAAGGTCGGCCGGGTGGACCATCAAACTTGTAGAACCCGCCCAGGCCTGGCGATTGACGTCAAAAACTGTCGCTTCAGCAATTACACTATAAGGCCGGGGAACTTCCATAGCGTCAAAATCCAACCTCAGATAGTGGTTTCCTGATGCATCCGTTGTGCCGCTGAAACTATCTCCTGATGATCCCCCATTACCCTCATAGTAATAATCGTAAAACCACCAGGGAGTCCAATATCCGAAACTGAAATCAGACCAATTCGGTGGTTGATAATTGGTTTGAGTAGACATTACATACCAGTTGGTTTCAGCACCTGGAAGGGGTCCTCCAGCATAGTATTTAGCTTCAACCGCCAGAATCGCGTGATCACCCACAAAGTAGGGACCGGTGGTCTCATTACGGGCAGTGACTTCAAATTCCGGCCTTCGGAATTCCTGCACCTGGATGGAGTGGTAATAATTCGAGTAAGAAATTCCCGACATGGTGCCAATGGGATGTAAAATCACCTGGGTATAACCAAGGTTGGCGTTTTCAGGTAGTGAGAACTTGAAATCAAAGCCTCCCAGCGCATTAACATCTGCCGTACCTGTCGCCAGCTCATTACCCTGCGATCCCATAACCTGATAGGAAACCTGGCTGACTTGATTTCCAACCAGGGCAACGTCTCCAGTTTCATGAGTTTCAATGCGCCGCATCCAACCTTTCAGGTAGACTTCTTCTCCGGGTTTATACATTTGACGATCATCCCAGATATACCAGCGCAGCTCATCAATCAATAACCGCGGGCTCCAACTGGTATCACTCCAGTAATAGGAGGAAGGCGGCATAAAGGCAAGATCAGAACCATTTTCAGCAACCAGGTAGGATATCCCACTGTTGGGAAGGTCAAATCTGGCCACTCCATTCAAATCAGTTGTTTTTATCGTTGTCCCGGCGTCTGGTTTGATTTCAATTCCTGATAGGGGCGCACCTGTTTCCAGGTCAGTCGCCCAAACTACCATCTCTGTGTGGTCGACAAAGGCATCCAATCCAATATCACTGATCTGGACCCAAACCTGGACATGCTCCCAATAGCGTTCTTGTTCAAAAAGACCTTTGGGAGGTTTGGCGATGACCACAAATTGGTTGTTTTTCCCCTGATGGTATTCCGTGAGAGAGATATAGACCTCTGTGAGCGTATCTGATGGGGCCTCAATCGGCAGGGCTGAATCAAATACTTTCTCTCCGGGAGGTGTCAATTGCAGATCGGTCCTCTGGTAATCACGTAGATATTGTAAAAAGTCAGGCCAATCGGAGGGTTCAACAGAGTAAATTTCAACATTTAGCCTGGTGTAGTTCATAGTGAACACCGAGAGGGCAGGTTTATCTGATGCCGGATCGAGAGTGACAAAGATCTCCTCTGGACCAAATAATATCGGTTCAGCTTTGCCTATTTTGAATTTGAGGCGTTCATTCGCCCCCAGGGTCTGTCCAAACTGGTCTTTGATGGATCCATTTACAGTAACCCAATAGGTAGTTCTTCCTTGCGTATTGCCCTGAATATTGATCGTGTTGCCGTAAATATTCACTGAGGCATTGGGAAGATCCGGTTCAATGGTCACCATGCTCGCATCATATTCATCAAGATCTATGGGGTTGTTGAAACGGATATAGAGCGGTGTTAACGGCCGGCAGGGATCATCTCCCCAGGAGCAGCCGTGGTCAACAACAGCCAGAGGAGCGTAGGTGTAAAAAGAATAACTCTGGTCCGATAGTGTTAGCAGGGGTCCTTCTGCAGATGGAGTGCCAGCATTGACGGTGATGGAAATACCTGTATCGGGAGGCAGTGGTTCCAAAGCTTTGAAAGCCAGCCAGCGTCCATTCTGAGCATACTCTATTCTGCGGCTTAGATTTTCATCCGCTTTGATTTCCTCGTCCGTGGCAAGTTTAATTTGGACAGGGGAAGAACCTGCTGTTACCCGTAAATGCTCAATAACTGCGGCCGGATCGATCCGCTGATCGAAAGATATATAAAAAAGCGGTTCCAAAGGCTGGGGGCTGTGAGAGGGGTAATAATCTTCTATGATCGGCGCCGGAGTTGAAAAACTGAATTGAAGGGTGTCCTGGAGAATTTTCCCGGAAGCTGATTCTACGCCTGCAGGGATAGTCACCAGGTATTCAGTTGCCATAGGCAAACGATCATAAAGATCAGAATCTGACAGAAAATTTAATGTACTGGTTCCCAACCATCTCCATGATCCAGGGATGAGAGGTGTTACCAGGACAGGCACATCTTCTTCAGCCAATGCTTCCAGCGTGTTGAGAGCGATCATGGGTTGATTAAAAGTGACACTGATAAAGGGAGCGATTGCTACCGGGCCTTCCGGAGCAAACCTGAGAACTTCCAACTCCTCACCAAACACAGGTTGTGGACCCGCTAGATCAGTCGAGGTAGGAAATGTCTCTGGTATAGTATCTCCGGTCAGCGGGGGAGGCAAAATCTCTTCTGGCAATCTGAAATCGACTTCAAGTCCCTGGTCGACTACCCAGGGAGTCAGTCTTGCGAGAATTGTCTCTATCTCTTCACCCGTTAAGGGTACACCTTTTACAGGCACTAAACGATCAACCTGAGTCGGTACAGCCTGGCCATCACTCAACCTGATGGACAGACCCGGCCCGGAATCACCACCATTGGCCGCAGGCATTCCCCCTTCACTTGAGCCGGTATTATTCTGATCGACAGGAATGGGCTGCGGCGTATCTGATCCTGTCCCATTCTGACCCGGTAAAACACAGGCCAGAACATTAACAGCCAGCATCAAAACTGCCAGGCTGATCATGGAAAAATGGTGGATCCTCTCAGTTCTCTTCGTCATCGGTATACTCCTCCTCATCCAAGGGATAAGTGATCCGGTTGCACAACAAATAGTCTGTCTGCCGAATCTAATTGACCAATCTAGTATCCTTTAGACGAAAAATCCTCTCTATTTGTTCCCGCAAATTCTTGGAAATATCCAGCCCTGAAATAGCAAGTTTTTTCAGCCAAATTCTCAGATCTTGTCCTGGATATACTCACGAAGTATATCTTCGGCTTCCTGCCCATCCCGGTAGGCCGCAACCTTCAATAGTGGATTGGGGTTCCCTGTGATCATTTTGGACACAACAACAGCTTTGTTGTACAAACACAATACAGGCATGCCTTGATCCAGCGCATATCCGATTTCAAAACCCACTCCATGAGAAGGTGTGCTGACTTCTGCAACCAGCAGGTCACTATCATCGATCCAGTCCACATCCCGCTGATAGATATCCCCGAGTTCCTCAAGGGCATCGATTTCTTCAATTCCGGTTTCAGCGATATGGGCAGTAGGAACTTCGATCCCCATCGACAACATAACCTGAACAAGTTTCTGGTATATTCTTTCATCTTGCCGGCCACCACTGATGGAACAGGCGAAATAGATTTTCAAGGATAATCCTTTAGGTATTACCATATATGAAAAAAACTGTTATTTTGATGGTTCAGTCTAAATTCAAAATCCTGTTATGATATACTCGATTTTGCCCAAAAACATAATGTTATTTGAATTGTACCCTCGGATGATTATGGAAGGCCTTGAAATTCAAAATATTCGTAAAAGCTTTGAAGACACATCTGTCCTGGAGGGAATCTCATTCCTGCAGGCCAGAGGGGAAATCCTGGCTGTTTTGGGTCCAAGCGGGAGCGGGAAAACTACCCTGTTAGAAATCATCGCTGGTCTGATCCAACCGGACAGCGGTGATTGCCTCTGGGATGGAGCCTCACTGCTCAACATACCCACCCATGAGCGCGGGTTCGGATTAATGTTCCAGGAGTATGTACTGTTTCCCCACAAAGACGTGGAGGAAAACGTTGCCTTCGGACTTAAAATGGCAGGTGACGATAAAAAGGCAATAAACAACCGTGTAAATGCTGTCCTGGATCTGGTAGGATTGCCGGGATATAACAACCGGGATGTGAGCACTCTTTCCGGCGGGGAACAGCAGCGGGTTGCACTGGCAAGATCATTGGCTCCTGCACCAAGACTTGTCATGCTTGACGAACCTCTGGGAGCATTGGACCGGTCCATCCGGGAAAGGTTAGTAGGAGAGCTGCGCGCGATTCTCAAAAACGCCAAACAAACCGCCATCTATGTCACCCACGACCAGGAAGAAGCCTTCAGCATAGCTGACCGGGTAGTCATCCTGGGAAATGGAAAAACAGCTCAAATTGGCACAGCCCGGGAAATATATTTTCAGCCGAAATCTCCCTATGTAGCAAAATTTTTAGGAATGACCAACTTCCTGGATGGTTTCGCGCGGATCAGCAAGAGAGGATCGGAAATTGAAACAAAACTGGGAAAGTGGTTTGTCAGTAATAATTATCAGGGAAAAGGTCAGGCCCTGCTTCGACCGGATAGTATCCATTTGAGCTCTTCGGCAATATCTGGAGGATCACATATCACTGGCAAACTTATCAGCAGCATCTTCAGTGGATCAACTCACCATATCCAGGTCCTGGTCGATGGCCAGAAGCTCAAATTTACTCTCTCTAACTCAGAAAATGATCTTCCTGAGCTGAATGACCCCGTTACTATCTGGTTCTCACCTGATGAAATAATGCATTTTTACCCTGATTCAGATATAGATCCTGACTCCTCTAATTAACCCCTTATCCAATTAATAATCCAGGAATCCACTCCAGGTCCCGGTTAAAAGATAGCGAATGGCATCAACCGCCATGATCTGGACTAAGGCTGATATCAATCCTGCCAGGCCCCACCAGGACAGCCCTCTCCAATTATCAACGCTGTTTTCCTTTTTCGTTATTAATAACCAGATTACCGCGTATAAAACCATCAATAAAAACAATAAACCAGCGGTGCTGAGAAGAATGATGGGATATAAGACCAGAGGATTCCCAGTTAGAATTAACAGCCCAAGGACGACCGCTCCTCCTGCAAATATTATCCACTCTCGAAATCCCTTGATAGCAGGTCCGGGCGAATATTTATTCCAGACAGTCTGGCCTGCCAGGGGGTAAAGAAGAGCACTGATTACCAGACCCATCCCTAGTCCGGTAAACAACCTGAGCTCATTGATCGGCTCATATAATGACCATCGATCCAACCCGGGATAAAGGTGCAGGGCTGAGTTAACTCCATCAATAAAATAAGCCAGGAAGAATACACCCAATAACATAAGATAAAACGGTTTAGGAAATCCAACCCTCTTTTTTGCCAGAATTACCTGAAGGCTAAAACCCCATAAGAACCCCAGGTACTGCCCTGAACAGCGGGCACATAGGGAAAATGGCCTGTCAGCTAAAAAAAAGGAATGGGAGCTAATTCTGTGGCAAACAGCATATCCGACTGCGTCCGTCTTGCCAAGCAAGCCCGGAGGTGTGTTAAGCAGCCAGGCCAAAAGTAAAAGAAATCCAAAGGAAACCAATAGATATTTCTTGATTCCCCTTGAAGTGGTTATCAAAGTCGTATCATTATTTTTCTGGGACATCATATATTTCCTGGATAACTATCACTCAGATATCGTTTTTTTAAGTGTCTCCAGGACATCTACCGCGGTAAGGTCCAAATTCAAGGGTGTCAGCGACGCATATCCCGCCTTAAGTGCCCCATAATCAGTTCCCTGATTGGGGATACCAGATGGCGGATCCCCACCAATCCAGTAGTATGGAACTCCCCTGGGATCCATGCGGGTTAACAACTCATCGTGATATACACGCAAACCCTGCCTGGTGATCTGGAGGCCTTTGATCTCATCCAGCGGCAGGCCGGGAACATTTAAATTGAGCACAACATCGTCTGGAAACTTCTTCTCTAGCATCATCTCCACGACCCGGCGAGCATATTCAGCTGCCGGAGCATAATCCAGGAGGCCGAGGTGATTGTCCGGGCTATCCAGGGATACGGCCAAACCTGGTAAGCCCCAGATCACAGCTTCCATAGCTGCAGTTACAGTTCCGGAATAAGTCACATCATGCCCGACATTCGCATTGGGATTAATGCCAGACACAACCAGATCAATGTCCTGGAGTATACCCAGAACTGCCAGAGCAACACAATCAGAGGGCGCTCCATCACTGGCAAGCGCAGTTGTGCCATCACTCAGCGGTATTTCTTTCACTCGCAAAGGGCGATGGAGTGTTTTAACATGTCCTGAGGCAGACCAGTTCCGGTCAGGGGCCAGGACACTGACATCCCCCAGCTCTCTCAAAGCTTTCACAAGGGCATATAAGCCCGGTGCGGTAACTCCATCATCATTGGTCACTAATATATGAGTCATGTTTTATCCAGTCCTGAATATTCTATTGGAAATAGTATTAACCCTCTCTTGGGGTGATAGGGTTCTATTATATACGAATAGGCCGGAAAACAGATATTGAAATTCTATAATTGACGGGAGTGCATTACAATGATGTCATTGTATATAAATAAGGAACTCTCATAGATAACTAATGGTTAAACCCACCCGAAAATATCCAGTCGAAATCAATATCATCACAAAACTAAGGCACTTTATTGACACATATCCCAAACAATCTGGTATGGCGGCGGGGCTGCAAGTATTCTTGGTTCAGTGATATTTCTGATTTTAGTTCTGAGGACTGGTAGAAACAAATCCGATTTGAACATTTTGAATCATTAAAAGCGGAAAGGGTTGATTCATCTTTCCGCTTTCTATTTGATGTGGGATAAGATAACGTTATTTCCTCAGCGCTGATTCCATTAGTTGTTGAATGCGGGGAATCATCGCTGCTGGATCAGGGTGTAAACCTTCAATCAATAAAGCGCTCTCAAAAATTTGTTCCACAACCAGATCGGTAAGCGGATTATCGCTCTCAAGTAATACCAGCTGTTTCATTATGGGATGGTTTGGGTTAATCTCAAGGATCTTTTTAGGAATCTGGTACTCCCGGTCCATCATGCGGTAAACTCGCTGCATTTCTTGACCTAAAGAACCTTTGGTATCAACCAAGCGGGCTACAGAATTGGTCAGCCTGTCCGTTGTGCGTACATCACTGACCTTATCTGCAAGAATTTCCTTGAAGGTATCAACCAGTGTTTGGATCTGCTCATCAGGGAGAGGTGAAGATGGTTCTTCGCCCTCCTCCCCTTCTGCAGTTTCCTCAGGAAGTACCAGGTCTGAATCGGCTACATTTTGCAGAGGATATTCTTTATAATCTCTCAATCCCAGCAATAAAAATGAATCAACCGGGTCTGTTAATGTCAGAACCTCGCAACAATGGGTTTGAAAATAATCCAGATGGGGACTGCGAGAGACAGAGCTTTCATCATCGCCTAGAATATAGTAAATCTTATCCTGTCCAGGTTTCATATGTTCGAGATAATCATCCAGGGAGGACCATTGATCTGGAATAGTAGTGGAGTGAAACCGCAGCAAACTTGATAACTTTTCCTTATTTTCATCATTGGCTGCCACACCTTCTTTGATAAATTGGCCAAATTCGGACCAGAACTGAAGGTAAAGATCCGGTTCTTTGTCAGCCATATCTTTGAGCTTCCGGATCACTTGATTGGTGAGTATTTTATTGATCTTATTGATCAACGCGGTTGTTTGAACGCTTTCACGCGATACATTCAGCGGTAAATCCTCAGCATCAACAACACCCTGTATAAATCTAAAATATGGCGGCAGCAGGTCTTTTGAGTAATCTTCAATGAGAACTTTGCGGGCATAAAGCCTCAAGCCATCCTGATCCCGCAGGGTAAACAATCCTCGATCAAGTTTTGAAGGCATGAAAAGCAGGGAATAAATCATTAATGGCGCATCAGCAACAAAATGTATCTTTTCCAAAGGAGCTTCCAATTCAAGAGTTAACTGCCGATAAAAATCCTGGTACTGACCATCCTCGACAGATCGGGGATTTTCCCGCCAGATCGCATTTTGACGATTGACCTGATCTTTATCATCTCCCAGGAATATCGGATAAGGTATGTAATCCGAATGTGTTTTAATGATCTCCCGGATTCTGGAAAGATCTGAGAATTCACGGGCATCTTCCTTAAGTTTTATTTCAATAACCGTTCCGCGATTTTCTTTATCAGATGATCCTATTTCAAATGTATCAGCTCCGGTCGCATACCAGCTGGATGGGTTTTCAGCGGGTTGGTAACTTCTGGAAGATACTCTCACCCAATCAGCAACCATAAAGACTGAGTAAAAACCGACCCCAAAACGCCCTATCACATCCACCAGGTTTGGATCATCTCCCTCAGCAGCTTCTATAAATTCTCTGGCGCCCGACTGGGCAATTGTGCCCAAGTTGGTTTCCAGCTCTTCACTGGTCATTCCTATACCGGAATCAGATATCTTTAAGATGTTGCTTTCCGGATCCAGATCAATTTTGATCTCCAGATCGAGGGAAGGATCCAATATATCTGGATCAGTCTGCTGAATAAATCTCATTTGAGTTAACGCATCAGATGCATTCGATAATAATTCCCGTAAGAATATCTCCCTTTTTGTATACAAGGAATGGACCAGGATATTCAATAGTTGTTTTATTTCAGTTTGGAAAGCTATCGGTCCGCTGGAATTCTCCAGGTTTGACCCGTTTCGATCAGCCATGCAATCCTCCGGTGGTAACTGCTATGATTTCAATTTACCGTATGAATGTTAATTTGGCATAAGAACAAAAAATCCGCTGCGGAGACACAGCGGATTTAATCTTATCCAGGTACTAATTAAACTTTATCAGGACCTTACAATGGCGTCTGTCATACGAGCTATCCTTACCATCTCGGGCACGTCATGCACCCTGATGATATCTGCTCCACGAGTGATGCCAACTGCGACTGCAGCGGCAGTGCCCTCAACTCTATCATCCAGGGGTAAGTCAAGAGTATAACCAATGAATGATTTCCGGGAGGGACCCAATAAAACAGGATATCCGAGGGAACGGATCTCATTTAATCTATTGAGCAATTCCAGATTTTGTTCAACAGTTTTTCCAAAACCGATTCCCGGATCAAGAATGATCATATGGTCTGGAATACCTGCCTGGTTAGCCAGGGAAACACTCTCGAGCAGTTCAGATTTGACATCTTCCAATAAATCATCATATTCAACACCGACATATCGCCCTCCCAGTTGTTCTCGAACAGCGGCGTTATTGGGTGTGCTGCGGTTGTGCATCAGGATCACGGGGACACCAGAATGAGAAGCAAAAGCTGCCAGATCCGGGTCCGCTCGAAAACCCCAGACATCATTGATGATCGCGGCCCCAGCTTTGACTGCTTGCCTGGCGACAGATGATTTATAGGTATCAATCGATATTGGAATATCAAATTCATCTACAAGCTGGGTTATTAGCGGCAGAACCCGGTCAATTTCTTCTTCAGCTGATACAGGATCAGCTCCCGGGCGAGTGCTCTCTCCCCCTACATCAAGGATATCCGCTCCGGATTCCACAAATTCCCGGGCTTGTTTTAACGCCGAATCCAGACCCTCTCCAGTCAGTCCATCTCCCGAAAAACTATCCGGTGTGAGGTTGAGGATACCCATGATATATGTTCGGGTTCCCCAGTCGAAAGTAAAGTCCTTTACGGTAAGGTTTTTCATAAGATTTCTGTCGTAGGAAAGAGCTTTCTTTCAGGAAACCATTTCCTTTTGATAATAGTTCCACTCCTCTAGTTTAATCGTTTTCCCGTGCATTGCCATAATTGTATTGTATAACTCATCATCAGAGAATAGTATTCTAGCTAAAAAGGACCTTCGATCCCTTTTGAAATATGTATGGTAAGAGGAATAAGGCCAGAATTTGTAGTCTGACACAATGCCATGATTTTCAGGATTTTGGTGAATGTAGGGGATCAACTTGTATAAGGATTCTATACAGTCAAGGTTTCTTCCGTAATATTTACTGCCAAGTATTTTTGGTGTACCATTTGAATTTTTATTATTCCAGTGAATATAAGAACAAAAAAAAGTCTTTATCTGTTTCCAGATCATTTGACCATCGAAATAATAACAGCCAATATCAACATAGTCTTTAATTCTCAATATCAAGTGCGAATGTGTCGGTAACAGACAATAAGCATACAAATCGGATATTGGAGATAAATATTTTCTAAATAAATCAAGGAAGACATGGTAATTTTTATCTTCTCTGAAGAGAGCTTCACGATGATTTCCCCAAAAATATAAATAATAAAATTCACTGAATTGGAAATATTTCTTATCCATGAAATTCCCCCTATGATTCCTCAGGATGCGTGATCCTGAGTATTTCAATAATTAAATGTTCTTACTTATATTCTCAGATGGTTTCCAGTCAGAGGATCACGCATCCTCTGATTCACCTTCAATAACACTCATGACGGCAATGTAAAAATCTCTATCACATAATAATCCTTCATATATTAACCCTCCCGAATTTCTATTTATGTAATTCCAATATGATGAGTATGGCCAAATCCTGAAATCCTTTACCAATCCATGATTCTGCGGATTATGATGAATATACTTAATTGTTTGAAATAACTGTTGATCGTTTAATATCAAATTTCTCTTAAAACGACCTTCAAATAATTTCCCTGTACGTCTATTACTCTTATTAAATCCTTTGGTATATGTGCCAAAAAATGAACTAAGTGAAATTGATAGATTTCGAGCTGAATTAGATTCTGATTGAAAATTTTCCAAATCTTATACTCTGATCAACAAATGGAAATGATTTGGAAGCAAACAATAGGCGTACAAATCCAAAATTGGAAGGAGATACTTCCTCATTAAATCAAGGAAGTAATAATAATTACGTTCCTCTGTAAATATCGGACCCCTATTATTTCCTCTGTTGTGATAAAAAAGACCAAAATCAAGTCTTGCTTGATCCATATATTTCCCCCATTGAATTGATAGGATGCATGATCCTTATATTTACTTATAACTGATGATTATCAAAGCGATTTTATCAATTATTTGACTCAGGATCACGCATCCATTCATCTCCCCACACGGTATCCTTTGAGGATACCGTGTCTCTTCTCAATATTAGATATTCCCTAAACTACCTCTGCAAATGGCTTCCTTGCCAGGAACTTTCCCTGACCTTTTTTACCGAGCCATTTTTCACCATCAACAATGCATTTCCCCCGTAGGAATACTTTTTCAGGATATCCTTCCAGCTCCCAGCCTTCGTAAAGGTTGTAATCAGTCCGATGATGAGCAACATCAACTCCATAAATCAATTTCTTCCCGGGATCCCAGATCACCAGGTCAGCGTCTGACCCGGGCTCTAAACAACCTTTCTTAGGATATAAACCAAATATCTTTGCCGGATTTGTACTTGTAAAAGCGACAAATTGGTTAGCCGTAATTTTTCCCTTTCCAACACCTTCTGTCCAGAGAATCGGCATCCTGTCCTCCACCCCCGGTAATCCGTTAGGAATCTTTGTAAAATCATTTTTTCCCAGTTCTTTTCCGGGAATCATCACGGGGTATCCTTCATATTCAATTGGTTTGGTCCCATCATAGAAAAATGGACAGTGGTCAGTGCCTACTGTTTGCAAAGTGTTTGCTGTTAATCCCTGCCAGATCCTGGCTTGATCGATTTTGGTCCTCATGGGAGGAGAACAAATCCATTTAGCTCCATCCGGTCGTTCCAGGTCCTCTTCAGAGAAGAACATATATTGAGGACAGGTCTCTCCCATTACCTTTAAACCGCGCTCCCTGGCATACGCCAGCTGGTCGATCCCCCCGGCAGTATTCATATGAACGATATACAACGGTGCATCAGCCTGGGCTGCCAGGGCAGCGCCCCGTAACACAGCCTCCACTGCACCCCAGGCAGGTCTAGTCCTGGCATGCCAGATTGGCTCTGTGCGGCCAGCATTTAGTGCCTGGGCTACAAGGATGTCAATCACGTCACCATTTTCAGCGTGAAGCATGGTCAATAAACCGTATTCAGCTGCTTTCAGCATTAACTGGAATATTTCTCCATCCTGAAGACGCAGACGGTTGTTATAGGCTGTAAATACCTTTAGCGTTGTCACTCCCGATTTCAAAATGGCTGGAATCTGGTCGGCTACTTTTTGATCGAATTTTGTGATATTGAGGTGGAAACTGTAATCAATAGCTGCTTTGGGATCAGCTTTTTCCCTTAACGCGGAAATATTTTTCAATAGGTCAGGGTCCTTATCCTCAACAAAATCCATTACTGTTGTGGTACCCCCAAAAGCTGCAGCTTTATGGCCTGTATAATGATCATCAGACGAAACAGTTTCAAACATTGCCAGGTCCAGATGCACATGGGGATCGATTCCACCTGGTAACACAAATTGTCCCCCGGCATCTACAATCTCTGCCCCAGGAGCTTCCAGATTCTCCCCTACCTGGGCAATTTGTTCATCGACAATCAACAGGTCAGCTGGGAATGATTTTTCTGCAGTAATTAAAGTTCCATTCTTTATTAATGTCGTTCCCATTATTAATCCTTTTTCAACCCAGATTCATAATAATTGACCCGTTGGGAAGATTATACCCCAGGCCATTTCTTCATCCTGCAGTCCTCTCAAGTAATAACTGGTAGAAATCAATAATTATTTCCATTCATTGCCATCAAACTGATCTGATGTAATACCCAGCAGGGCGGACAGCGCATCCAGGGGCAGATCATCTGGAATATCCCATTCTTCAAAATACCTGGATTGGCTGCTGGCTCGATCCCGGAGAGTCTTCCAAAGCGCTCTTCTTTCTGATGGACAAACGGTCAGGTCAGTAAGGATTTTTGCCCCCCGAAAATATTCCCCGGTTGTGTACAAAAACGTGAATCTTTTCCAATCAGCAGCCGAAATTGGCTGGCTTAATTTCTGAATTGAACCCAGCTGAATTTTATAGTACTCTTCCTCAGCTCGGGGATGATCTGCCTGGTCCTTGAGCAGTTCAATTCTTGTGGTCAATTCATGCCCCAGAACCGCTGCCAAATATTCGACCTGCCATTTCCTTTGTTTAAATGAGGCCGGTTGATAAAAAGCCAGGTAGTCGACATTAAGAATCCGGGGAGCTGATCGAAGTGGGATGCGATACCATCCCAGGATCCGGGCTAACTGCAAATCCTCCGGTGAAGGGATAATTGCAACCAGGATTAAAGCCATAGGCGACAAGTAAGATTTATTCATCAATTAACCCCCTTACTTTAAAGAAGCGCTTAATTCATTTTCTGAGAATAATCATTTCCCCCGTTATCTTTCATTATACATGTTTTGAATAAAGGATGCGGGATTTCAGTAATATCCCGCATCCAGATCCAGCAGATAGAGCTCTAGATCAAACCAACTTTCGCATTAAACTCGTCAATCAAACCATCAATCTCCGGAATTTGTTTCTGGAAATTGGTCCAATAATCGCGATCATACCATTGAGACTGGATCTCTTCAAAGGTTTTGCCCTGCTGCTCTACCCAGGTGAAATACTTCAGGTTATGAACCCGGCGCTGATCTTCGTAGCGCAGATCTTGTAGGTAATTGGGGGTCAGGCCATCCAGATACTGGGCGTGGGTCCGGGCAGCGTCAACTTCAGTGTAATCACCAATTTCATCATGCATTTCCTTCAAACGGCTTTCATACAATTCCATCGAATCGGTCCAGACAGTCAAGATGATATCGTTCTCGTCCATCTCGTAATACTTTGCCATCTTGATCGCCATCACTGTATTGGCAATACTTGAAAAACCAAGCAGATCCAATTGTCCAACCAGATCCTCTGAAACTCCCTGTTTTACCAGGTATTTTCTGCCTTCAGGCTCATTAAACAACCTGGCCAGATTTACCACAGTATTGTCGTCAATCCCGATAATCATATCGGTGTTTTTGACATTGTGAATCCAGGGAACGTGTTTATCACCAATACCCTCAATGCGATGGGCGCCAAAGCCATTTTCCAGAAGTGTCGGGCATTGCAAAGCCTCTCCGGCAGCTATCTTGCTGCTGGGGAAGAGCTGCTTCAGGTAATCTCCACAGCCAATTGTTCCAGCAGAACCTGTTGTCAGGGCCACTCCCCGGTACTCATCGTTCGGTCCCATAACCTGCTGCAGGACTTCTTCCATTGCATGACCGGTGATATCGTAGTGCCAGAGATAATTTCCAAATTCGTCAAATTGGTTGAAGACAAAAATATTATCCCGGGTTGCACGTAATTCCCAGACCTTATCGTAGATCTCTTTTACATTACTTTCGGATCCGGGAGTGGCAATAACCTCTCCAGCAACTTTCTCTAGCCATTCAAAGCGCTCCCGGCTCATTTCCTCTGGCAGAATCGCCACTGATTTACAGGCCAGCAAAGCCGAGTCATAAGCTCCGCCCCGACAGTAGTTTCCGGTTGAGGGCCAGACTGCTTCATGTTCTGTCGGATCGAATTGGCCAGTGATCAGAGGAGGAACAAGGCATCCGTAAGCAGCGCCAACTTTATGAGCTCCGGTTGGGAACCATTTCCCTACCAGGGCAACTATCCGGGCCTCAACTCCTGTTAGACTGGAGGGAAGTTCGACAAAGTTTACTCCGCCATAACCGCCGCCTGTTGCCACAGGCTCATTCTTCCAGGTGATGCGGAACAGGTTACGGGAGGTAATATCCCACAATCCGATATTCTTGAGCTCTTCTTTGATACTGTCAGGGATCAGATCGGGATCCCTCATCTGAGCAAATGTCGGAATGATAATATTCTGTTCCCTGGCTCGTTCTACTGTGCGTTCCAATTGTTTCTTATCCAAACTGAGATCAATCATGTTATTTTCCTTTCCAAACAATCAAGTAAATTAGAATAATAAAATCCTGCAGATATTATTGTTAATATTCAAATTATTCCTTGCCCTGTTACACCTCCAGATCTTTCCTCACTATATATAACGGCCTGCTCTTTGCTTCATCATACAGTCTGCCAACATATTCACCCAGCATACCGATAGAGATCAGTTGAATCCCTCCCAGGAACAAGACGGCAATCAGGGTTATCCCCTGCCCATAAAATAGCTGAGAGCCTGTCAAGCGTAAGACAATCATAACGAGTATGGCCAGGATACCTGTCCCTGCGGCAAAAAATCCCAGGTATGTCGCCAGTTGGAGTGGAAAATATGAAAATCCTGTAATTGCATCACTAGCCAATCTGAACATCTTCTTAAGTGGATACTTGGATTCTCCTGCGAATCTTTCCGCTCGTTCATATTCCACGCCAGTCTGTTTAAACCCAACCCAGACCGACATACCCCGCAGAAAACGGTGTCTCTCACGCATCTGGTTCATAACCTCGACCACTTTACTGTCCAGCAGCCGGAAGTCGCCTGTGTTCATGGGAAGGTCTACGTCAGTAATGCGCTGGATCAGTCGGTAAAAAGCTGCTGCGGTGAAGAGTTTAAACCGGCTCTCTCCTTCCCGTTTGGACCTGGTGGCATAGACCACTTCATAACCTTCACGCCACTTCCCAATCAGGTCAAGGATCACTTCAGGAGGGTCCTGCAAATCAGCATCAATGATGATGACTGCCTCGCCCTGACTGTAATCCAAACCTGCGGTGACTGCTATTTGGTGCCCAAAATTCCTGGCAAAAATCACCGGGACTATTTTACTGTCCTTTCTCCTCAACTCCAGGATGGCCTCGGTCGATCCATCGGAGGACCCATCATCTATCATTACAAATTCCCAGGGTTCATCAGTTAGATCCATCACAGCGGTGACTCGCTCATACAAAGTTGTGATGTTATCGATCTCGTTATAAATAGGAGCAATGATTGAAAATGTTGGTCTGGTATTCATCCTAACCTCACCTTTTGAGTGCAGCCCTTGCGGTCAATTCCCGAGAAGCTTTTTCACCTCATCAAGGACCGGCTTTATGACCGGAGCCTCTCCGGCCGCCTGCATGGCTGCTTTGACATCCTTTAACCCACTGCCGGTATTCAAAACCAAAATTGGATCATCTTCCTTTACCAAACCATCGGCAAGAGCCTGTTTCAAACCTGCCAGGCTGGTTGCCCCTGCTGGTTCAGAGAAGATTCCCACTTCACCAAGATCAGCAATTGCTTTCAGGATTTTTTCATCTTCAACTGCGACGTAGGCACCATCAGTTTGAGTGGCTGCCCGCAGCGCTCTAAGACCATCACTGGGCAGGTTCACCGAGATACTGTCTGCCATAGTAGTTGCAGACACTGGTTTGATTTCTTCTTTCCCGGATTTATAAGCATTATAGATTGCTGCAGAACCGGTTGACTGGCAGCCGAAGATACGCGGCATGTGCTTGATCTGGCCAATCCTGTAAAGATCTTTAAATCCCTTGTGAATTCCAGAGATAATATTACCATCCCCAACAGATACAAATACACACAAGGGTTTATCCAACTGATTAGTTAATAACACCTGTTCCCAGATTTCATAGGCTGCGGTCTTTTTTCCTTCTGCTGTGAAGGGGTTGTATCCCGTATTGCGGTTATACCAGCCGAATTCCTCAGTCGCTTCCAGGGATAGCTGGTAGGCAGCGTCATAATTATCATCTACCAGGATCACCCGGGCACCGTAGATCAGTAATTGGGCAATTTTCGCCTGTGGAGCTGTTTTAGGGGCAAAAATTACTGACTCCTGTTCCACTCCAGCAGCCATTCCGGCCAAAGCGGCTCCCGCGTTGCCAGTAGAAGCTGTAACAATCACCTCTGCTCCTATCTCCTTCGCACGGGCAACCAGAACTGCACTGGCCCGGTCCTTAAATGACGCCGTCGGGTTGCTGCTCTCATCTTTGACCCAGAGCTGTTTAACACCAAGGTTCCTTTTCAACTGGGGGGGAGAATATGTTGGAGTCCAGCCTGCCGATCGCAGAGTGGTGCCTTCACCAATTAGATTTTCCACGGGGATGAGCGGAAAGTAACGCCATAAAGAATTTTCATCCTTCAGGATCAGCTCGTCAGTTGTTTTATTTTCCAGATCCTGATAATCCAGCAGCACATCGAGGATGCCGTTATCATCCGGGCAGGTATAGGTCACTTCTCCCGGTTGGTATTGCTTGCCGCAAATTGAACATTGATAACCTGTAAAACTTCCCATTCGTTTTGTATCTCCTTTGAAGAAAACTAAACCAAGCCCAACACTTTTTCAGGAGTGATAGGCAGACTATTTACTCTGACTTTAACTGCATCATATACGGCATTAGCCACTGCAGGCGCTGTTGGAACCAGGGGAATCTCACCGATACCTTTAGCGCCAAAAGGTCCACTCGCTTCAGGGATCTCAAGAATGATATTCTGATAATTTACCGGCAAATCTACTGCTGTGGGAAGCAGGTACT
>VAPA010873952.1_pt1 | contig 21089 bp, 19 predicted proteins | sample 3395041 | NCBI WGS metagenome assembly VAPA01 (sample SAMN08290432, study PRJNA428436) | hydrothermal vent metagenome | isolation source: Deep-sea hydrothermal vent chimney | place: Indian Ocean: Southwest Indian Ridge | depth 1973 m m
GAGTACTATTTTATATCAGCAGTATTCTGATTGTCTCTCAAAAAGCCCGAGGAGGTAAGTAAAAGTGGCCGGATATAAAGGAACCATAGGAATATTGACGGGTGGTGGGGATGTGCCCGGGCTCAATCCCGCGATCCGCTCGGTTACACTGCGGGCTATTCGCGATGGATACCGCGTCTGCGCAATTCTCAGGGGATGGGCTGGTCTGGTCGAACTCATTCCCGATAAAGATGCCGACAACAGTCACTGCATACGCGAACTCGATCAGGATATCGTAAATCGAGTGGGTCGGACGGGCGGTACATTTATCCATACCTCCAGGACCCGCCCGAGTCATATCCCGAAACCGCTGCTGCCGGAGCATCTCCAGGAGAAATACACCGAAGAAACCAACGACATTACCGAAGACATGTTAAGGAACCTGGAATTTCTCGAAATTGATTACCTGGTGCCGATCGGCGGTGATGACACGCTCAGCTACGCACAGAGACTTCACGAGGAAGGAGTGAGTGTCGTCGCCATTCCCAAGACGATGGATAACGATGTTCCCGGGACCGATTACTGCATCGGATTCAGCACCTGCATTACCCGGACAATTGAACTGACGCATAAATTGCGTACAACGGCCGGTTCGCACGAGAGGGTGCTGGTACTCGAAGTATTCGGACGGTATGCGGGCTTCACCGCTCTGATACCCACGATGGCCGGTGCTGCCGACCGGTGCGTGATACCTGAGCATCAATTTGATATCGAGCAACTGTGCCGGCTCCTGATTGAGGATCGAAAAGCCAATCCCAGCAATTACTCCGTGGTTCTGGTCTCGGAGGGAGCGCAGATGACCGGCGAACAGAGAATGCATTTTCTGAGCGAGGAGACCGACCAGTACGGCCACCGAAGGCTGGGTGGTATTGGCGACCATGTCGCGGAGATGATAAAGCAGCTGTCACCTCAGTTTAACAACGGCAAGAGGGTCAACGTGCTGAACCAGCGTCTCGGCTATCTCGTTCGCTGCGGCGATCCCGACGCACTCGACTCCATAGTGCCGATGGCATACGGCAATCTGGCGTTCGATCTGGTCATGGATGGCATCTCCGGTCGTCTGGTATGCATTCGGAAGGGTGTCTACAGCAGCGTGCCCATAGAGGAAGTGACAGCCACCAAGAAGCTCATCGATGTAGACAAGTATTACAACACAGAACGTCTCAGGCCGAAGTACAAGAAATTCGAGGGTCTGCCTCTCTTCATCGGAACAGGAGAAGTGTAATCGTAAATACTGCTGCCCTCACATTTGTGATCGCCCTGGCGGCGGGCGTATTGACGCAGTCGCTGGCCAGGCATCTGAAGATACCGGGCATAGTACTGCTGCTCGGTGCCGGGGTTCTTCTGGGTCCTGACGTTGCCGGTATCATCCTCCCCGAAACGCTGGGATCTGTTCTCAACGTGATTGTGGGCCTCGCTGTGGCGGTGATCCTCTTTGAAGGGGGCATGAATCTGAATATATCCCGCCTGCGCCGGCAATCGCGACCGATCAGGATGCTGGTTACCGCAGGGGTGATCATCACGGCTGCCGGTGGTGCGCTGGCATCCCGCCTCTTTCTGGGATGGGGATGGCGGATGTCGATTCTGTTCGGGACGCTTATCGTCGTTACCGGTCCAACGGTTATCCAGCCGCTTCTTCGCCGGATCAAGGTAAAGAAGAATGTTCGCACGGTACTGGAAGCAGAGGCTGTCTTTATTGATGCGGTTGGCGCTACCCTTGCAGTTGTGGCTCTGGGAATTGTCATAAATCCGGCAGGAGCATCATTCTCTGCCGGACTGTTGCTGTTTCTGCAGAAAATGGGGGCAGGGGCTTTGCTGGGAATTCTGGGAGGAGCGACAATCGCGGGTCTGCTCAAGATGCCGCGGGCAGTACCTGCAGGCCTCGAAAACATCTTCGCCCTTTCTCTGGTACTGGCGCTGTACCAGATAAGCCATTCCCTCTATACAGAAAGCGGAATCGTTGCGGTTACCGTGGCGGGGCTGATTGTAGGGAATGTTGAAATAAAAGCTCTGCCGGTATTAAGGGAGTTCAAAGAGCAGCTCACCGTCATGTTTGTGGGCCTGCTATTCGTTCTGCTGGCAGCCGATGTGAGGATTGAAGAGGTCGGAAATCTGGGATGGGGAGGGATTGTGACTGTGCTTCTACTTATGTTTGCGGTGCGACCGTTGAATGTAGTGATATCAACCGCTGGATCGAAAATGACCGTCAAAGAGAAGCTGTTCCTCTCCTGGCTTGCTCCCCGGGGAATCGTAGCGGCAGCTGTCGTATCACTCTTTGCACAGGAATTGACGGCGGAAGGGATACCGGGTGGCAGGGAACTGCGTGCTCTGGTATTCCTTGTTATTGCAGTGACTGTTGTTGTGCAGGGACTTGGTGGTGGGACTGTTGCGCGTTTGCTCGGGATCAGGCGAAAGGAGGACAACGGTTTCATTATTCTGGGAGCCAATGATCTGGGACTTGCCCTGGGCAGTGCGCTCGGTTCAACAGGGGAGGAAGTCATATTCATAGACGCCAGTCCGCATGCATCGCACAAGGCGGAGGACGCCGGTTTTAGAACCATTTTCGGGAACGTGCTCGAAGAGGGTCCTCTTCTGCTGGCAGAAGCAGATTCCCGCACAGCATGCATAGCGATCACTCCTAATGAAGAAGTGAACCTGCTCTTTGCCTCAAAGGCCATCCAGGATCATGGTGTCGGAATTGTCCATGTCGCCCTCAGAGTTGAGGAAACGGGAGTAACGGCTGGAATGGTCAGTGGCAGAGGCGCCTCCCTTCTGTTCGGCAGTGCAACGGACATAGATCACTGGTCACACAGGCTCGGTCGGTCATCTGTCTCGGTTGAAGTTTGGGAATGGAGCCCTGGAGAACCGCCGGCACAATCGGGAGAAGAAATGGCGGCCTCTCTCACTGCTGAGGGTGCCGGCATTCTGCTGCCGATGGCATATGTAAGGAGCGAACAAATATCAGCTGTTGACGACAGGTGGAAGCCCCGGCCCGGAGATCACGTTCATTTCGCGATCATGCAGGAGGGAAGAGAGGCTGCGATCTCACTGCTCTCCAGATTCGGGTGGAAATCTATTCAGTGCCCGTCCGGATGACTGTCAGCGTAGTACCCGGTTCAATTCTGAGCAGGCCCTTCTCGGAATAAAATTCACCTTCAGCCTCATAGATTATCGGGTCATTATCACTGCGGAGTTCCAGAAGCGAGGTTCCCTGCATCAACAGCTCACGAGGAAGGTTCCCGTTATCCCCCGTGACAATAGGCGGTACACCCTTCAGCATGGAACGCTTTGAAATGGCCTGAAGAGCAATCACCCGAAAACCCCCTGGAGGGCGAGGCAGTTCCTCGAAGGCTCCCCATCCCCAGATACTGTCCAGTGTAGATGCGTAGATACCTATAAAATGTCCTGAAGGGTATACATCGTCCCCAATTCGAACCTGAACAGGGCAGGGTGTAAGGGCATGGCGGGCAAGGCCTCCCTGAACCAGCCAGCTTGCAGCGAAACGGGCTGCGAACATGATGCGGGACCAGTCGACACGACCCCAGTAGGTAACGTATTCGGAAAAGAGCCTTCTGAAGATCCCTACTCCGCAGCTGAAAGTTGCTCTGTCACCGACACGCAGTGTCTGGAGGCGCTGAGCCAGAAGAGGGCTCTGATTCTGCAGGGAGTGCTTCAACAGAGTAATTGCGTCGGTCGGGTCGGGGTTGCCGGTGGAAGTGGGTACCAGTCCACCGGTTCCGCCATGGATCAGCAGCAGTCTTGGAAGAGTATCCTCACTCCAGACACGAAGAAGTTCCCCGAGTACCATCTGCATCGTTCCGTCACCACCCGATATGACGAGCAGATCGAGTTCCTCCTCCTTCCATCGGACGAACTCTTCACCGAGATCAGTTGTTTCGCCGATGACTACTGATTCACCGAGTTTTTCAAACGCCTTCAGGAGGGATCGGGTCTGGTGTGGAAACCGCTTGTTTTTCAGGGCGATCGGATTCAGAACCAGTGCCATCCGCCGGGGGGCGTCGGTCTGGAAGAGAACTGGTTCTGATTCGGGGACTTGCACGCCGTCTGCCTTTACCTCTTCTCCAGGCTATTCCTGACAGCAACCATGTTGAACGATTGCTGGCTGGAGGGCATCACTTCAACTTCGGCAGAACCTGCTACCTTTTCCGCCAGGGCTGTCAATTCCTTGCGGGTGTAGAGCTGATACTTCTCCATTCCCATCAGCACACCTATACGGTTCGATGTTCGGTTGATGATATGCGGTATGGTATAACGACGGAACCACGGCGGTGATCCAAAAAAGTACGGCCGGAGTTTCTTCTCCGGGTGCACAACCACTAGGCATCCTCCCGGGCGAAGGTGGCCATAGGCATTCTTCAGGATTTCAAGTGCCTCAGGGGGGCTCATATAAAGACTCCGCTTGAAGAGGACCAGATCGAACCCTTCAGGAGCCTCACGCTCTCTCAACTTATCGAGGGGTCGTTCCTCCATGGTGCTCTGCAGTTTTACTATATGTGTGTCATCTGCGATCTGAGCCAGCATCTTCTCACTGGTGTCGATCGCATACACTTTTGAGGCACCCTCTGAGACCATTCTTCTGGTTGCCAGACCGGGCCCGCAGCCGCAGTCGGCGACCACTGCCCCCCTGATCGAACCGTTCAGATACCTCAGTATGTCGCTGTCAAGAGGGTGCGACAATGGTCCGGAGGTCCACGCGTATATGCGTGCAGTTACGTTCCAGCCGTTCAGTCCTGTTCTGCTCACATTACAGCACCTTCTGAAAAACCCGGTACCTCTTGTAGATCTCGCCTCCCGCTCTCTCCATTTCGGACCGGACCCTCGTGTTCGTTTCCATCTCATGGTGAGTATCGGCTAACTGCATGCCGGCTTCGTGGGCCGACGCGATTAATGAAAATCCCATCAGAACGTCAATTCCCATTCCCCTGTACGGTTCCTTCACCGCCCCGAGGAGAAGATCGAGCTGTTTTGTCCTCTTTGCCGCCCGGAGTATTTTGAAAATCCCGAATGGCAGAAGATGTCCCCTGGCACGCTGTATGCCCTCGGTCATGTCGGGAATGCCGATGATGAAGGCAACGATCTCTCCATCCTTGAGGACCACCTTGATAAACCTCTGATCGAGAATGGTCCAGTACCGCTTGGCCAGCTCCTCCATCTCTCTTTCACTCAGGGGTGCGTAACCGTAGATATTACTATCCATATAACACTCGTTCATCAACCCCAGGATCGGCTTGATCCACGGCTTCATTTCCTTCTTTTTCTTGAAATTGATGACCTCGAATGTTTCGCGCCGGTTGATACGATTGAATATTTTTTGATATAACTCAGGGAGCCCCTGCGAGATATCGATCTTGTAGACGAAATAATCGATGTCCTTGGAATAACCGGCATTTTCCACTATGCCGGGCATCCAGTCGAAGTTGTGGTATGTTGCAATAGTGGCACGCAGATCGAAGCCTTCAATCAGGAATCCCTCCGGATCCTGGTCTGAGAATCCATACGGCCCCACTACTTTTGTCATTCCCTTTTCGCGCGCCCACTCTTCGATTTCTACCAGCAGTGCAGAAACGACTTCCTGCTCCTCCCACGTTTCCAGATATCCGAAGCGGGCGGTCTTCTCATCCCTGTGTTCGTTGTAGCGGGTATTGATGATCCCCATGATTCGACCAATCGCCCTGCCATCTCTGAATGCCAGCAGGAGGATCGTGTCACAGTAGGAGAAAGCTTCATTCTTCTTGGGATTGAAGTAGGTCCACTCATCAATGTAGATGGGATGGACCCAGGTCTTATGACCCTTATGAATCTCTTCAGGAAGGTAGATAAACGTTCTTAGATCCTTCCTGCTCTCAACTTCTCTGATCTGTATGTCCATCAGTTCCTCCAGGGATGAAAACCTCTCCCGCAACCGTGTCGGAGATTCTGTACAGGAGGCATATTAGTGCCGAAAACCGATTTTTTCCAGGTACGATCTGACTGCGATTACTGCGATACCTGCCAATCCAAGCACACCGATCATATTGGTGAATACCATCATACCGTTGAAAATGTCACCGATGGACCAGGCGATCTCGACTTTCATGACCGAACCGATGAAGATCAGTATACAGAACACCCAGGGGAAGGGTTTCTTGATCCAGTTTCCAAAAAGATAACCGTAGGAAATCATTCCGTAATATGGATTGGCTATCAGGCTGGAATATCCGAAGAGAAAAGAGGAGCCGACGACAATCAGGCCTCCGATACCCGGCATGGCGGCGTTGAAGGCATTGACGGTCATTTCGGTGCTGCTCCCCTCGGTCCATGCACCTGTTACCAGCACAGCAAGTGCCGTAAGCGAACATATGACCATGGTATCGACAAACACATCGAGCGAGGCGATCAATCCCTGACGGACCGGCTCTCCCGTGCGTGCGGCAGCATGGAATACCGCCGCTGTCCCTGTTCCAGCCTCATTGGAATATGCACCCTTGGCCAGTCCCTGGCGTATGGCCTGCGCTACGGTAACTCCTGCGACACCGCCGCCGAGGGCAGAGGGATTGAATGCTCCGATAAAGATCAGTGAAAAGGCTTGGGGGATTTGCGCGGCAAAGACGATCAGGCAGATCAAGGCACCGAATATGTAGATAAATACCATAAAGGGGCTCAGGAATACGGTGATCCGGGCTATCGATTTAATCCCGCCTATGATAACGAGCCAGACCAGCACCGCCAGACCCAGACCGGCTACCCAGAAATCGAGACCGAACTGCGTGTTGAGGGCGAGGGCTATGGAATTCGACTGAACAATCGTTGTTGAGATCAGTGCCTTGCCGCCCATGAAGAAGGCGAATGTCCCCGCCAGCCAGGGCAGTTTCAACCCGTGTGCAATGTAATACATCGGACCGCCCGCTACGGTGCCGTCGGGCGCTATCTGTCTGAATATCTGACCCAGGACGGCTTCCACGATCTTGATGGTCATGCCGAAAATGGCGGCAAGCCACATCCAGAAGACAGAACCTGGCCCACCCAGGGCTATGGCTGTACAGACTCCCGCTATATTGCCGTTCCCGATAACGGCAGCCAGAGAGATGGCCATAGCCTGGAAGGGAGATATTTCACCCTCACTCTCTTCAATGGTATCGCCATAACCCCTTTTACCCATCAGCAGGCTTAAGGAGAGTTTGAAACCGCGCAGCTGAAGGAAGCGCAATCGAAGGGTCAGATAGATGCCGACACCCAGCAACAGCAGGACTGTATGTGGTCCCCATACCAGATCGGCGATGAAAATTACCAGACGATCGATGAAACCTGTTTCCATGCCGAAGGTGATTCCTTCCGGTTCATGATCGGCGTGTTTTGTAAGACACCCGGAATTTGGTGGTGCCTATTGTATCTATCTGTTACAAGACTCTCAATGATCGTGATAAGGTCGATGTAATAATAATGTCGACATTCAGAGATGATGGATTACCTGCAGGCAGTTCAGGCCAATTCAACAGATATGGGGCTGTATATTTATGGCGAATCGTATGAAGGCCGTGAACTGGCCATGGCTGTATTCAGCCGTCCCAGCATCAGGCGGCCGTGGGAGGCACTGGTTTCCGGAAAGCCGATTGTGCTACAGGTGCCCTGTCACGCAACAACCGTGACATGACACTATACCAATGTTGTGCTTCTGGATTTCAACCGTAAGTAGAGGTTGACAGGAGAAACTGATTGGCGGGATTTCGGGTCTCCCCACCACTCCTGCATCTGATGGCAGCCGGATCATTGATCGGGCATTTTACTTCGCAGATACCGCAGCCTATGCACAGTTCGGGATCCACATGGGGCTGCTTGAGCAGTATTGGATTTCCTTCACGATCGTGGACTGTTACCTCCTCGAACCAGATAGCTTTTTTCGGCGTGGGACAGTGTTCCTCGCAGACAATACAGGTTATATCGAAAACAAAGGGCAGGCAACGCGAGCGGTCCAGGTAAGCAGTACCGATATGGACCTGCTGCTTCTCCTCCACCGTGAGTTCCTCTATCGCTCCTGTAGGGCAGACCTGTCCGCAGAGTGTGCAGTTGTAGTCGCAGTAGCCTATCTCGGTGACGAGAAATGGGGACCAGATTCCGGCCAGGCCGGCCTGCAGGGTTGTAGGGTGGATCACGTTGGTGGGACACACCTTCATGCACTCTCCGCATCGAATGCATCTCGTGAGGAATTCATCTTCGGTCAGAGAGCCAGGTGGTCTTATCAGGTCGGGATTGAAGGTCTTCCCCTGCACCAGAGGAGAAACACGTACCATGACGGTGGTTGCCACTCCTGTTCCGGCTGCGGCAAGGAATGATCTCCGGCTTAAAGCCGTTTTGGGCTTCCCGCCCTTTCTCTTCCGTTTCTTACCCATTGGCTGTCACCGCGACCTTCTCATTCTCCCGCGGGGGAAGGGGTGAAAGCAGCTCCGTCGATCCCTTCAATCCCCGCCACTCGAAACTGATCGCACCAGACGGGCACTGCCGGCGACAGTTGAAGCAGAAGGAACATTCCTTCTTCTTCCATCGGCCCGACAGATGCGGATCACATCCTCCGTGGCAGTAGGGGACACACAACCTGCAGTCGTCACACGCTTCGGGATTGTTCTTCAGCTCCAGCCTGGAGGTGGTAGAGCATGTACCGAGCAGTGCGCCGAGGGGGCAGATGAACTTGCACCAGAATCTGAAGCGGATCAATGCCAGTACCACCAGAAATACAAAAAAGAATCCGACCAGAACGCCTCCCTCGTATGCGATTGGTTCAATGGGAAGCACATTGGCTCGCAGAAATGAATATATCGGTTCCGAGATCAATGTGATCCTCAGTGGACCGATTCCCGGGTCGGCGAAATAAAGCCATGAGAACAGCTGATCAGCACCCCAGGCGAATGCTGGGAAAATGCTTGTTGCCAGCGTCCTGTAAAGGAGTGGTATGGGATCGAAAATACCGGCGATGTGCAGGCCGGTAAGTGCTGCAAACAGCAGTCCGATCAGCAGCAGGTACTTGCTCTTCTGCCACCTGTTCCAGGTACCGGTTTCGATCTTCTCGGCTACAGTTCCACCCCGCAGAGCACTTATACCATTGAATACGGTGCCGAGCGGACATATCCAGCTGCAGAAGAAACGCCCCAAAGCCAGTGTCAGACCGACGACGATCAGGGCCATGAGCATTCCGGGCATTATCGAATGGGAAGCCAGGAAAGTTGAGATCAGTACCAGGGGATCGATCTCCATGAAGAAGGTGGCCATGGGTCCGGTATCGTTCTCCCCGACGAGTGTGGTTCTGATGAATATGATCACAAACAGGGCCAGGAAGAAGATCTGTGAAGCGCGCCGGATGTGAATCATGTTTGTCAGTCCGATCAGGAGAGGTTCAGCCGAACCGGGTTCAGGCTCTCGAAATCGATAGTACCCAATCCTAATCCGGCAGCCTCACGTGTTGTATCGAGAACATCGGGAGCCAGACCGAACAGAGTCGAACCGTATGCATCGATTGCAACTGTATCGGCACTGGCCGCCACAATATCGCGGCGTTCCACATCGGCGAGGTTCCCGCCGGTAGGTCCGTTCGCCTTCATGATCCGGATTGCATCCAGCACTACCAGGTCGGAGGGAATGAACTTCGCCACATCAGCCATGACCGGCCCCAGGTTCTGGTGTATCCGGTTGCGAGGTTCGTCGAGTACCCCCATCAGGTTCTTGATCGCCAGCGTGAGGGTAGTGAGGCTGTGGTGTTTGGCAATCGGTACGTTTATCCTTCGGTCGCACTCGATATAATCTGTGTATACCGGCCACGATCTCAGGTTCTCGCCGCCGATATCGACCTCCCTGAATTTACGGCGGTCCATGAAGAAGACATCCGCACCCTCATCTTCAGCGGCCTTCCGGATGCCGCTGCGGACAAATGTCCTGCGCTGATCGTTGCAGGGCAGGTCGGAGACCCGAACCTTGCCGGCGCCGGCCTCAAAGCAGAGCCTTACGAGTGTTCCTACCACATCGGGATTGGTATTGGCAGCCTGGGCAGGCAACCTGTTCCAGGCGATGTTCGGCTTTATGAATACCACGTCACCGCGCGAGATGAATCGGCCCATCCCGCCCAGGGCATTTACGGCATTCTCGGTCAGCTGAATGGCCTCATGCCTGATGGCTTCGTCGTCCTCCTGCGGTTCGTTCCAGGAGGCTATGGCCATGGCTGGCTGTTCTCCCTGAAGGAGTGTGCCGGATCCCAGCCCGAGTGCTGCAGCTCCCTTGGCCGATTTTTCGATAAACTCTCGACGGGTAAACCTATGAAACATCCTCTCCTCCTAGCCGATTCGATCTCGGTCCGCGGGAAGTCCGTTTGCACTACTTATTATATTCAATAGAACAGCCGGAAATATTCAATCATAATGTCTTGTACATCCGTCTGAATCCGGGGCAGAATGTATCGCCTTTGATCTGTCTCCGACAAACTCTTTGAGGCCCGGAATGATCGCATGACCGAACGGAGATTGAAAAAGCACCTGAATCTGCCTGGTGTTTTCGCCATGAGTATAGGGCCCATGCTGGCATCCGGTCTCTTTCTGCTGCCGGCTCTGGTCTTCCATCAGGTAGGACCTGCCGCTATCCTCGCATATTTCTTTTCGGGTCTGCTTCTGATCCCTGCACTGTTGAGCCAGGCCGAACTGGCCACTGCCATGCCAAGGGCGGGTGGTACCTACTATTTCCTCGACAGAAGCCTCGGTCCGATGGTTGGCACCATTGCGGGAACCGGAACCTGGCTTGCCCTGATATTCAAGAGCGCTTTCGATCTGATAGGGCTCGGAGCATACCTGGTGCTTTTCCTCAATCTGCCGGTAAAGCCGGTGGCGCTTGCACTCTGCGTTCTTTTCGCAGGTCTGAGCATCAGTGGAGTGAAGAATGTAGCCCGGGTTCAGATCGTTCTGGTAAGCATTGTGCTGGCCATCATAGCCTTCTTCACTGCAAGGGGCCTCTTTGCGATCGAGATGGGTAATTACCAGCCTTTTTTCAGTGAAGGCTCAGGATCAATGCTGGGTGCTGTAGGAATCGTGTATATCGGTTTTACCGGTTTGACCAAAGTTGCGAGCATGGCCGAGGAGATCAATGACCTGGAGCGGACAATACCGCTGGCAATGATCTATGCGCTGGGTATTACAATGCTGATCTATGTTCTGGGGATGTTTGTTCTGACAGGAGTTCTCGATCCTGTTGTGCTCTCATCCACCCAGACCCCTGTAGCTGCTGCAGCTGAACTGTTTATGGGTCGATCGGGTATGGTGTTGATGTCGGTGGCTGCAATAGTCGCGTTTGTTGCTTCGGCCAATGCCGGCCTTACCGCGGCCTCCCGCTATCCGCTCGCTATGGGCCGCGACTCTCTGGTTCCCGCAGCGCTAGCCAGGATCGGGCGTTTCCATACCCCCACCAACGGGATTCTTGTTACCACCGGCCTGATGATCCTGGTCATCCAGATCCTCTCTGTAGAAGAGATCGCCAAGCTGGCGAGCACATTTCAGCTGATGCTTTTCGGTCTGCTCAATCTTGCCGTGGTCATTATGCGGGAGAGCCAGATCCCTTCGTACGATCCGGGTTTCAGATCCAGATTGTATCCATGGATGCAGATATTGGGGATATTGACTCCGGTGATTCTCATCCCGGCACTCGGAATGCTCTCGGTGATAACGGCTGGTGTGATAGTTACTATCAGTTTCCTCTGGTACTTCTTCTACGCCAGGCAGCAGGTAACCAGAAATAGCGCACTCTATCATGTGTTTGAGAGGATAGGGAGGTCGGCAACAACCCATCTGGATCAGGAACTGCGCCAGATACTCAGGGAGAAGGGGCTTCGGAGGGAGGATATCTTCGATAACAGCATAGCCCGCGCAAATGTCCTGCGCCATAAACCGGGCATGTCCTTTGAAGATATCCTGTGGCAGGCCTCAGTTTTAATGGCCAGACGTTTCGAGACATCTACAAGTTTGATATTCGATGCACTCAGTACCTCAAACCAGCTCGGTGAAACGCCGATTGGTGACCACGTGGCTCTTCCACATGCCCGTATTGAAGAAGCGAAAACGCGTGAGCTTGTTATCGTCCATTCGACATCAGGAGTCAGAATTGCCGGGAGCGATGAGAAGATTTACGCACTCTTCGTTCTGGTCGGCCCGAAGGAAGATCCGGGGCAGCACCTGAGGTTCCTCGCAGAGCTGGCGAACAGATCTGATGGTATTGACTATTCGGGTGAATGGCTGCAGCTGGAAGACGATGAGAGCATACGGCAGCAGTTCCTGCGCTCCGGGAGGGTCCTGGAAATCAAACTCAGCAACAGCGAACTGGTGGGGATGGAGATACGGGGAATCCAGATGAATGAGGCCTGCCTGATAGCGCTGATCACTCGTGGCGAGAAGATGGTGATCCCGCACGGCCGGACCAGGCTGGAGGAGGGCGACATGCTCACCCTTATCGGCGATCAGGATGCCGTTGAGGAGATGATCGAGCTGTTCCACCCCCTATAGCTGGTGCCCTGTCGCGCAACAACCGTGGCATTCGAGCGGCACACTAATCCTCCTACATATACATACCGCCGTTCACGTGAATAACCTGACCTGTGATATAAGACGCAGCGTCTGAGACCAGGAACCTGACAGCTTCTGCCACATCCTCGGGCTCTCCGGCTCTTTTCAGGGGTATCTGGGTCAGGAATACCTCTTTGACCTCGTCGGAAAGAACGGCTGTCATCTCTGTCGCGATATATCCCGGTGCAACTGCATTGGCGGTTATGTTGCGGCCGGCAAGTTCACGCGCTATCGACTTCGTGAATCCTATTATCCCGGCCTTTGAGGCGCAGTAGTTAGCCTGTCCGGCATTACCCGTCACCCCAACCACTGAAGCGATACTCACGATTCGGCCGTAGTGCTGCTTCATCATATATTTTGCGGCGGCATGCGTGCAGTTGAAGGCGCTCTTCAGATTGACTGCCATCACGGCATCCCAGTCAGATTCCTTCATCCTGGTGAGAAAGGTATCTCTGGTTATCCCGGCATTGTTGACCAGGATGTCCAGCCGCCCGTGATTCTCAATGATCCCTGAGATAAACTCATTGATAGCATTGAAATCGGAAGCATCCAGCCTCTTTCCTTCGATCTTGCAGCCCAGTCCCTGCACCATTTCAATTGTTTCGGAGGCAGCGGGATCATCAGGCGGATCGAAGTGGTTGAAGATGAATCGCGTACCCGGTTCAGCTAATGCCATAATGATTGCGCGGCCGATTCCTTTTGAGCCTCCGGTGATCAAAGCCACCCGCTCGCTTTTCTCGCCCATTATTTCCCCCAGATTATGAATCACTGTCGATTAATTATCAGTGCCATTTCGAGTTTCGAGATTGAAAGCGTAGATTTCAAGTGGAAAACCAACCTTGTTGAATGTAAAAAGAGTCATGATGATAGATGATCATCAGCCTGCCCTGCACTCTCCGGAGGTAGCAACATGTTGCAGTTTTCTATACTGGAGAAATACGTTTTCCTGTTTCTCCTGGTCAGCGCACTATCGATCTTCACAGTTCTCGCCGGAAAACTTCTTGCCGTCGTAAAGCAGGGAGCGAAGGATCCTGACCGGTTATCAGCACCCGGCGCCAGATTCCTGCGAATTGTCAGGGAGGTGCTGTTGCAGTCGAGAGTAGTCAGCGGCAGACCGATCGTCGGTCTCCTTCACACCACGGTATTCCTTGCTTTCCTCCTCTTCCTCTTCGAAACGGTCAACATGTTCCTGGAGCCGTTCGGCCTCGGATATCTTCACGGTTTCCTCGGCGATTCCCTGCAGACCTTTCGGGTATTCGTAGTGACCGTCGCTGTTTTTTGCACAGTATCGATGGTCGGACTTACCCTCCGCAGGTTCGTGCTGGTCAAGATTTCTCCCGATCCAAAATCATATGAATCCGGATTTGTAGCACTATTGATCATCCTGCTCATGCTCACCTACATTGATATGAACGCTACAAACTTCGTCGCCGCAAAAGTGAACTGGTGGCTGCATGTTGTCATCATTCTCGCGTTTCCAGCCATCATCCTGAATTCGAAACACCGCCACATATTTCTGGCTCCGATTGCGGTTTATCTCAGGAAATTCCGCCTCTGGGATGTGCCCAGGATGAACCTCGATTTCGAATCAGTCAAATCGGAAGATGAGATAATTCTGGGGCTTGAGACCATTTCGGCAATTCCGTGGAAACTTCGGCTCGACATGCTGGCCTGTGTTGAGTGCAAGAGGTGCACCGACAACTGTCCTGCATCAATAGCAGGCCAGAAATTGCGGCCGGCTGACTTCATCAAAACCGGGCAGAAAGTACTTTTGACGGGTGACCGGGAGGCAGCGGTTATCGGTACGGTTATCACCGAAGAAGCCCTGGGGCAATGCACGAGCTGCATGGCCTGCGAGAACATCTGCCCTGTAGGAATCGAGCATTCACAGCTTCTGGCCGGATCCAAGGCTGCCCAGACTCTGGCGCTGGGGACCGGTGGAGTTGCAACCGAATTCCTCAAGGCGGTTAACAATTATTCCAATCCATTCTCAGCGGCACCAGACGTAAGATCGGGCCTGATCGATGAACTGGAGATTCCTTTGTTCAAGAAAGGTGAAACAGAATTCCTGTTCTGGATGGGCTGTGTCTGGTCGTACAATTCCGATTTCAGGAGTGCTGTCGCTGCGACAAACAAGCTCCTTAAGGCTGCCGGTGTTTCCTTCGGCGTGCTGGCGGCTGAAAACTGCAGCGGACATCATTCCCGCAGGCAGGGAGAGGAAATGCAGTTCCAGATGCTGGCAGAGGAGAACTGCGCGCAATTCATGGAGCAGAATGTCAGCAGGATCGTTACAGGGTGTCCTCACTGCGTTAACACAATGAGATACGAATATCCAGAGTTCCTTGGAGGGCATCCCATGGAAGTCACCCACCATTCCGAGCTGTTCAGCAGACTTGTCGGCAGTGGTGCATTGAATGTGAATCCTGGTACCGGTAACGGGAAGAGAGTCACCTATCATGATCCGTGTTATCTGGGTCGTTATGAAAGGGTTTTCAACGAGCCACGTACGCTGATCGGGGTTGCTGGATATTCGCTTGTCGAGACCGTGCGCAACAAAGATCGTTCGTATTGCTGCGGAGGAGGTGCTGCCGGCTTCACCCGGGAGGCTGTCGGCGAGCAGAGAGTGGATCAGGTTCGCAAATCACATATTGAGGAAACGGGTGCCGATACACTCATCACAGCGTGCCCTGAATGTAAAATGATGCTGGCCGGTACAGTTGAGGAAACGAAAGATATCGCTGAATTGCTCCTGGAGACCATAGAGGATACGAGTTAAACCATCCGGAAACTCCGGATAAGAAACGAGTTAAGAACAATGTCTAATCTGGACAGAAGAGAATTCCTGACCGCCGTAGGCTTCGGGGCTGCAGCGGGTGCTATCGGGACCGACTTCCCTCTCCCTGGTCAATCCCCACAGCGCTCGCCAGCGGGGATCGATCCATGGATCGAGCTGGATCGTTCGGCACTGAGGCACAATCTGCAGGTTATCGAAGAACGTACGGGTGGCCGTCCGATCATGGCCGTCATCAAGGCAAATGGTTACGGTCATGGTCTGGTGGAAATGGGGCGGATGCTTATGGATGAAGGGGTTCGCCACGTGGCGGTGGCAAAGGTTGCAGAGGCTCTGGCCCTGCGCGAGGCCGGCATAGATGGGATGATCCTCAACTTCGGACCTTTCAGCAGTTCAAACCAGTCGGAGATAGTAAGATCGAGGATTTCCCAGACAGTGTTTACCGATCAGGTTGAGGATCTGAATGCAGAGGCGCGGCGTCAGAACCGGGTCACACCTGTCCAGGTGAACATAGATACAGGATTGGGACGCGTCGGTATTCCTCATAAAAATGCGATATCATTTCTACGGAAAGTGGCGTTGTTCGAAAAAGTCCATCTGGAGGGTGTTTTCACCGCTCTAACCGAGGATCCCGAATTCGATCGCGTTCAACTGAGGCGTTTCCTCGAAGTGTGCGAATCTGCCAGGCAGGAAGGGATCGACATCGGAATCAGACATGCCGCCAGCAGTGCGGGACTGATGGATTTTCCTGAGGCATTCCTCGATATGGTGCGTCCCGGGATTTCTGTGTACGGCCACTATCCATCGGCCGAAGCATGGAGAACCCGTCCGCTCGATCTCAAACCTGTCCTGTCCATGAAATCGGGAGTAGTCTTTGTCAAAACCCTGGCGCCGGGGGATGCCCTCTCATATCACAGGGCGTTTGTAGCAGACCGGCACACCCGGATAGCCACCCTGCCTCTCGGTTATTCCGATGGCTACCCGCACACTCTTGCCAGTAAAGCTGACGTGCTTATCAGGGGGCGCCGTTTCCCTGTGATTGCTCTGGTTACCGCCAACCATGTTCTGGTCAACCTTGGTGATGACAGCAGTGTCGAGATCGGAGATGAAGCTGTGTTGATCGGCAGGCAGGGTGGGGAGTTTCTGGACGCCCAGTTACTGGCAGATCAGGCGGGCACCTCAGTTTACAAGCTGCTTATCGGCATGAACGGGAGCCTGCCACGAGAGATCCCGGCGGGATAGCCCTGCTGCTGTGTGCAGGCAGCGGTAAAAGCAATGTTTACGGATTGTCGTGCCTGAGGGTGGTGGTCTTGACCGGCTTCAACCGATGACCGTACCATCTGCCTGTAACTGTCAGCATCGGGAGATTTTCATGGGAAGTAAAAGTAAATGGTACAGCGGTGTCATCTGGAGTGTTCTGCTCAGGCTGCCGTCGGAGAATTACGAATCGTATCGTCTGGGCGCAGAGGCCCACGTGGCCGATTTCAAAGAGGTTTCGGAACCGTTCGGAACCACGATTGAATTCAGCAATGGCGTGGGAATAGTCAGACTGCGCTGAACCGATTATGGATTCGATTAGAGAGATCGAGGGTCTGGTCCGAGCTGTATATGGAGAGCTGATAGAGGTGCTCAGCGGAACTGCTGATCCGGTTGCGGCGTTTCAGACCAGGAGCGTCGGAACGGTTGTGGTTGGAGACCGGGTTGCCCTCAAATCGATCGAGGTGGAGGAGGGTGAGGTGGGGTGGCGCGTGGCGGGTCTGCACAAAAGAGAACACTGTCTGTGGCGTTCATCGCGGCGCCGGAGATCTCAGCTTGTAGTGTCGAATGTGGACAGGCTCTGCATTGTTTCGGCGCTTGAACCACCACCCCGTGAAGGACTGATAGACAGGTATCTTCTTGCAGCCGAATGGCAGGAGATAGAACCGGTAATCCTCTTCAACAAAATGGATCTGGAGGGGGCTGAAGAGACTTTCAGAAGGCTCGATGTATATGCAACTCTCGGTTATGAGGTTATCCCGACAAGTGCGGTCACAGGGGTGGGAATCGAGGGTGTAGCCGGGCTCCTCTCCAGGGGAATGTCGGTTTTCGTGGGACACTCCGGCGTCGGGAAATCCGCTCTGCTGAACCGCCTCCTACCCGATATCGACCTGAAGATTGCAGAGCTGAGCCAGGCCACGGGCAGGGGACGTCATACTACTTCTGTGGCTACCGCTCACCCGTTCCGTGACGGTATCGTGGTTGACACTCCGGGCATCAGGGAATTTGGCCTGGGTGATATCCCGGCGGAACTGGTGTCGATCGGTTTCAGAGAGATACATGAGAGGGAGGATGGGTGCCGCTTTACAGACTGTTCGCACCGCGATGAGCCGGGATGCAGCATAAGAGAAGCGGTTAAAGGAAGAGAGATATCTCAGACCAGGTACGATTCATATCTGAGGATCAGGGAAAGTATCGAAACAGGAGAGGGCTGATCCACTATTCACTTCCATTCTTATACGGGTCGTGTCCCGAACAATCGGTGTTGATCGTCACAGGTGACAGCACGATGTCCCTTTGATTGCAGTGGTAGTTGTGCTTCTCCCACGAAATCGGTTCAAAGTGATCGCATGAGGCACACATGGCTTCACCCGGAGAGTATCCGCCGGCCACCTGATCGCGCAGCAGGTAGGTAAGGGCACCCATCAGAGCTTCCTGCTGTTCTTTATTCATGCCTGAAATGGAAGCCTCGATGGGATTTGCCCAGCTGGCCAGCCGTTCTGCGAGACGCTTCCCCTTCGGCGTGCAGCGGAAATGTACCACCCGGCCGTCCTCACTGCTCTTCCTGCGGACCAGGTAGCCTTTTCTTACCAGAGCCTTCAAGCTGTCACTGATAGTGGGTGGGGTCAGCTGCAGAGCATCTGAGAGGGCTCCAACAGTGCATCCGTCACCTTCACAGTTGATGATTCTGATAAGGAGTGTGGCCTGAAGAGCGGGCAATCCGTGCCGGCGGGCCGTTGTGGTCTTGTTGACCATGGCGGCGTTGCCGTTCTGGATTATCGTAAGTGCGATGCGGGCAGCAAGGCTCTCGGCCCTGTGGTCCTGACTGAAAACCGCCATTTTCAATTCCTTTTAAATGATTCGTGTTGCCCCTGACTATACCCGCAGGCTCATCGAAATCATTATCACTTCAGAATGAATTCACACTGTCGCAAAGACTGGTGATCAATTTGGGCGGGCAGACTCAAGGGCAGATCCACTACATAGTGAGTAACAAAGAAGAGGGATAATGTCAAGGAGTCCTTAGTAAATTTGAAAGATAGTTTTCGAGCCTGTCAATCATGGTTTCTTCACGATAGAAATTCTCTACGCTGTGGCGGCCTGCCCTGGCCAGTCTACGTCTCAGTTCGTCGTTATTTATCAGCTTCAACAAAGCTTCGGCAAGTGATGTCTCATCCCCTGGAGGAACCAGAAGACCATTCTCCCCGTGATTGATGATCTCAGGAATTCCGCCGATATCTGATCCTATGACGGGAACGTAAAAGGCCATCGCTTCGATCAGCGATTGACCGAATGTTTCGTAATTCGTCGTTGATGGCAGGACCAGGGTATCGAACGACATCAGAAGGGGATCTATATCGGTCTGGTGACCCATGAAACGGATCGTGGGGGCGATCTCTCCCAGCCCGGAAACCTGTGCTTCGAGGGCGGTTCTCTCTGATCCCCTGCCCACCAGAATCAGGGATGCATCCACACACTTTTCCTTTACCTGCCGGAACGCTTCGATAAGATGATGAAATCCCTTGTGTCTTTCAAGTCGTCCGACGGCTCCAATGGTGAAAGTGTCGGGAGAGAGGTTGAGTCGTTCGCGTATGGCCTCCCGACCCCGCCATTTCTGGAAGGCCCGGTCGACACGACCGATATCGAGGCCATTGGGAATATTCTGGACCTTCACGTCACTCATCCACTGATAATCCTCGACAGTTCTCTTCACCTCCCTGCTGGGAGTTATCATGCCGTCCAGATGTCTGGAGTAGAGACGCTGGTGCCGTTTGTCCGTATCCATCATGGGCAGCACGCTGCGCCCGACTACCTTGCGGATCGGAGAGAAGCGCCGCGCCACGGCAACCTGTGTGAGTTCCTTATTGAAGTTGACTATGGCGATCTGCAGCCGGTGTCGGCGGGCCACCATGGTAATCGTGAGCGCAGAGAACAGGTCGTAATCAACACCTGACCGGCTGGAATATGCCGGAACATTGAAATCTCGAAGGCGGGAGAGCAGTCTGCTCTTTGGCCTGGTGATGACGTGGACCGTATGTCCCCGTTCAATAAGGAGTGAGGATGACCTGACCATCCACTGCTCCACGCCGCCGAATATGTCAGCGGGGGAGGAATTGAGCATCAAAATCCGGAGAAAATCTTCAGCCATCAGTCTCAGGAGATCCCTCCAGCCCGAGCTGGCCGGCAATATTCTTCATCGCTTCCAGAACCACGCCGACATGCTCACTGACATCCATGTCAAGGTCGTCGGCTCCCTCGATAATATCCTCACGGCTGACGAGGGCTGCGAATGAGCGGTCCTTGAACTTCTTGGTCACAGATTTGACCTTCACGTCAGAGATCGACTTGCTCGGCCTGACAAGCGCTACGGCCACTATGAAACCGGTCAATTCATCCACGGCGAACAGGGCCTTTGCCAGTTTTGTCTCTCTCAAGGCCCCTGTGTGAGGAGCGTGGGCCATAACGGCCTGCGTAAGGATCTCGGGATAACCATTTTCCTTCAGGATCTCCACCCCGGCCAAGGGGTGTTCTTCCATATTGGGGTGCTTCTCGTAATCGATATCGTGCAGTAATCCCGTGATACCCCACAGCTCCTCATCTTCATCGAAATGACGGGCATACTCTCTCATCGCTGCTTCAACAGCCAGAGCGTGCTTGAGAAGATTCTCCCTTGTCGTATGCGTGGTCAGGAGCTGCCAGGCAGCATCTCGATCCAGTTCCATTATCAGATCCTTTGAGTTGTGTGAAGCCCGGTGCACCAGTTGAATATAGAACCATAGTTGGAAATCGGTCAATGCGGTGGCTTTGGAGCCCTTTCGTTACGTATCATTACAGGCAGTCAGCCTGTAGATTACAGTTGGAGTAAAAGCCGAGAGGATAAGTAATGGAGATACTGATAGTATTTGCGGTCCTGTTTGCCGCTCTGATCTTTTTCATTATTGCGACCTATAACAGCCTGGTCACATTGAGGAATCGAGTCAGGAACGCGTGGTCCCAGATCGATGTGCAGTTGAAGCGGCGGTACGATCTGATCCCGAATCTGGTCGAAGCAGTGAAGGATTACATGGAGTACGAGCAGGAAACACTCCAGCGGGTTGTAGAGGCGAGGAAGACAGCCATTGATGCTTCTGGTATTGCTGCACAGGGGGCAGCGGAGAATATGCTGACAGGTGCTCTGCGCCAGCTCTTTGCTCTGGTTGAAAATTATCCCGACCTGAAGGCGAATCAGAATGTAATGGCGCTGCAGGAGGAACTGACGAGCACCGAGAACAAGATTTCCTACTCGCGCCAGCACTTCAACGACATGGTGATGACGTACAACGTCGGAACTGAACAATTTCCGGCGAACATAATTGCCGGCATGTTCAATTTCAGGCACGAGGATTTCTTCGAGATCGAAGAAGGGGATCGGGAAGTAC
>VAPA011064645.1_pt1 | contig 20999 bp, 22 predicted proteins | sample 3395041 | NCBI WGS metagenome assembly VAPA01 (sample SAMN08290432, study PRJNA428436) | hydrothermal vent metagenome | isolation source: Deep-sea hydrothermal vent chimney | place: Indian Ocean: Southwest Indian Ridge | depth 1973 m m
CTGGAGAAGATGGCAGTATTTAGGGCATATACAAAAACAAAAGGAAATTTCCGTGAGCAATCTTTAAAACTTACAAATAGGACATTTCTATTTTGGTAAGAATAGGACATTTCTAAATTGGTTTGACACATTGTAAAATGTACTTGACAAATACAATGTAAATAGTGTAATAGTATCATTGAATCAAAAGAACTGTCTTACTTCCCTTTCTTAAATTGACTAAAAAGGGGGGGGGTAACATGCGATTTTTAAAGGAGTTATTTTTAATTATTGGCCATGTCGATCTTTATCATCGTCTGTGGTGCTGGAGGTTCATCAATGATTGACAGGAGGAGCAAAATGAAGCGTACTATTCTTTCGATATGCGTACTTATATTTTTTCTTTTTCTTGGTGAGGGATTAGCAAAAGAAGTTAAGACCACATCTCGTTCGGGGAAAAGCATGACAGTCGTAGAACCGACAGAATCAGGTGGTATCCATATTCTCCAAATTGAAGAAGAAACGGGGAAAAATTCACAAAAACAAAAAGAAAGAGATCAAACCATAGAAAAACTTGATAGCAAAAGTCTTTCAGATCAAATTTCTTCTCCATCTATGGAAAGGATTTCTGAAGGTCAGCTTCAGAAGAAGTTGAGGGAGCCACAAACAATATCCCAGCGAAAGGCGCGAATTGTTGTTATTCCAGCCATTTATTCTCAAGGAGCCAGATCAAGATTTGAAAGAGAATTATATGAAAAATTTGATATTTCTGATCCATCTGTCATTGAAGAAACGAGGTTTACCGGACACATAGTAGATGCGCTTGTGAACAGTAGAAAATTTGATGTCCTTGAAAGAGAAGACTTGATGTCTGTTGTTAAGGAAATAGATTTCGGAGAATCTGATTATGCTGATATTTCAAAAACTGCCCGTATAGGGCGGATGTTAAATGCTGATTATGTTGTTATCCCGGAAATTCGTTATATTCTTCTCATAAAAGAAGCTAAGGATATCCCTTATATACCCAAGAAAAATGTGAAGTTTGAAGCTACCTTGGGAACAAATATACGCGTGGTAGATGTTCGGACAACACGGCTGGCCTCTTCTAATATAGACGAAACCACTTATATTGAGAAGCAAAAACAGAGGAAAAAAGAGCAGTTTAAACAAGCAGTAAATTTCATAGATAATTTCTTTTCAGCGGTGGCGGCAAAAGAAGTGTCACATATTATAGATGTTGTTTATCCAATTAAAGTCATAGAAGTAAAAGGCAATCTCGTTACTCTGAATAGAGGTAGAGGTGCTATCGAGCCTGGCGAAGTACTCGAGGTATATGCACCAGGAAAGATCTTAATTGATCCAGATACCAAAGAAAGCTTGGGCTATAGTGAATCACTAATGGGAAAAATTGAGGTAACTCAGGTGAAATCAAAGGTATCTATTGCCCGATTACTCGAAGGGGAGGCAAAGAAGTATTTTATTTGTCGAAGAAATCGAGAGATAAAAAAGATTGAAGAAAACCCTGTACCAAAAATTGACTAAAAAATTATCGGGGGTGTTGCTATAGTGAGAATCTTGAGTATATTAAAAAAAATTCACCTGGTTATTATCTTTTTGGCATTAATTAGCGCTATTATTTCGTGCGCACCTACCGCTGGAATAAAAGTAGTGAGTTACCCTTCTGAAAAAGTTATTAAAAACTCTTTAATCGTAGCCTCCAAAATTAAAATTACTGATATCAGAAAAGATATCGTCAATGAACTTTTGAGAGTCCAAATTACCGCTAAAAACAAGAGAGATCAAGATTTTCAATTTGAATATCGCTTTAGATGGTTGGATGCAAAGGGATTTGAAGTAAGGACTCCTCTCTCTACATGGAACAGTATCTACAGTATAGCCAAGGACAATATTAATATGAGTGCAACCGCACCGAATAAGGATATAACAGACTTTGAGTTCGTAGTGCGTTTTCCAGACCGATGGTAAAACATATATTAGCAAAATCTGACTACTTTTAAGGAAGGTAAGTAATGAAAAATGCTTCTATGTTTATCGCTTTGTTAGGCTTGATAATCTTCTTCAATGGATGTGCAACTCCTCCTCAACCAAGTATTACTGTATCAAGGACGCCTAAAGTGATTTCCCTGGATATAGATCCTCGTGACTATAATGAGATCGCAAAAGAATTTTACGAATCATTGATTTCGAGCAGGCGTATTCCAAATGGGAAAGTTATTGCATTAGGACCTGTTATTGAGTCCATGGATAGGGGGTACAGGTTTGATGCAAGACTTCTTCAAGAAAAAATTATGACTGTTGCCATGAAAAACGGCCGTTTTAACTTCAGCTTTGCAGTCGATGCAATCGGAGATAATAATGCTGCAGAGGCTCGCTACAATATTATGAGCTTACAGTTTGAGAAAGAATATTCCGTTGATCCAGAAGAGTTGATAACATTTGGTACTTTGTCGAACATTGACTACCTGGTTTTCGGAAGACTTTCAACACACACTACAAATAGAGGACCGACAACAGAGGTTACTTATACTTACAGCTGGAAAATTGGCGATTGCAGAACCGGATTGCTTGTGTGGGCTGATGAGGTTGAGATAACAAAATCGAATCATATAAAAGAGGATTGATTGATTTTAAATTAATAATTGGGTTTACCGTAATAGCTATTGCTGTGCTTTGTCACGTTGCTATTAATGCTCAAGAAATTACAGTATTCGAACAGCCAAAGGTCATTACTTTTGGTATTGATGCAAGAGACTATAACGAAATAGCAAAAGAAATCTCTGAATCAATATTATTGAGTAGCAAAATCAGACTCGGAGAAGGGAAAGCGCTTGTTCTTGGTCCTGTTGATACAGATGCAAATATCTACCGCTTTGACCCCAGAACATTACAGGAGAAAATTCAAACCATTTTGATAAATTCAGGGAAACTAAATGCATCATTTGCTGTAGATGCCATCACTGAAAATACCGCGGCAAAAGCACGATATAACATCCTGCTGCTTGAATGGGAGAAGAAAAACACGGTAAGTCCTGAAGATTTAATAACCTTTGGTAAGCTTGCAGATATAGATTACCTGCTTTTCGGAAGGGTAAGCTCTTTTACTGTAATAAAAGGGGAGACAACAGAGGTCACTTACACATACAACTGGAAGCTTGGCGATTGTTCAACCGGCCTTTTAGCATGGTCTCATGAAAGAGAAACAAGTAAGAATGGCCCAAGTCTTCCAATTCCCGAATGGATTGTCAATAAACGTGGTAACAGTCCCAACTATTTATATCAGATTGGTTACTCAAAAGGTGTGAAAGACATACAAGAGGGAATACGAGCTGCCGAAAGGAATGCACAAACACATTTTGCAGAGCAATTTAACTCGGAGTTCTTACCGTATGAAAGTTTTTTAATACGATTATCACCCAGCCAGATTGAAGTCCTTTCTGTTCCTCAAGGAGAGTTTCAAAAAAAGGGGAAAGGCGGTTTTACTTCCTGGAAACTTATGCGGGTATCACGGAAAAAATGGGAAAAAGAAAAAGAAAAAAGAATTCAGGCAGTAGAACTTTGGAATATAGCAGAAGAAAAAAAGGAAAAAAATAGCTATAAAACCGTAATTGATAAATATCCTCTGGGCACCCAGAGTATTTTTCAGACTGAAGTAGCATTTTTTAGATTAGCGGATATAGAACATGCAGACGGCAATCCTATGGCAGCACGTTTGTTTTATGAGTTCGTAAGAGATAATTCAGCTTCACCAGCATGGAAAGGAAAAGCTACCTTAAGGGCCGAAGAAATAATAATTAGAGAAGAAGAAAAAGCCATCTATCTCCATAGGAAGGCATACAAAGGTAAAAGTATTGGCATATATAGTGCTTACGAAATAAATGGCAAAATCACAAGATGGTCAAAACTGGAGAGCGAACTTGTCTCTTTTTTTTCTCAATATCATGCCAAAGAGTTTATCCTTGATATACCACTTACCCCCTCTGAAATACTCAATAATCCCTCTTTGCATATTGTAGACAAATTAAAAAGAGTGGGGGCAACATATGACTATTTTTTAGTAATTGTCGCAAGAGGTGGAATTAATGAACGGGAGAATACGAGAAGTCCATTTAATCATGACACTCAGTTTATTGGTGAAATAAAGTGCTTGGTCATATACGACAATGTAATCAAATTCGAAGACAGTTATCGTGGCATTAGCGGCTGGAACCCATTAGGTGCGTCGATGAGCATGGAAGTGCTGGCGCTCCACGCTTTCAAGAGATGGAAAGAGAAGTTTTCTGAACAATCTCTGGTAATGGAATAGTGGCTATGTTTAAAAAAATTATAAACATTTCCATTGTATGTTTTTTTCTGAATTTAGGGTTTTCTCTTAATTCTTCTTCGGCTCCAGCGGTTGATATTTCATCTCTTGCTAAATTGAAAGGCAAGAAAATTGCCGCTGCTGTTTATCCGCAAGGAAACCTGGCCTCTGAATTTATAAAGTCGGCACAAACCCATTTAGAGAGCATCCTGAATGATAACAGCATTATGGTTCTCGATGAAAAAAAGGCCAGGGAATTGAAAGATGTTTTTCCCGGTCTGGAAAATCCTGGTGCTTTTGTCACAGCAGAGACTTTTGTAGAAAATGCGGACAAATATGAGATAGAGGGGTTGCTTGCAGTGTACCTGAGTACAGATACAACACACGGGATTGCAAATTACTATTCAGCAACAGCGCAGGCTGATATACGATTTGTAGATAGAGGAGCCCGGGTAGAGGCAGAAACTAATCAACCCATGGGAACTCCTGGATATCCACCTTCAGATGGTCTGACCAGAGATAGCGCAATCCTCAATGCCATACAAAGAGCCATAGACAATAGTTGTGAGCAAATAGGCTTGAAAGTTTTAGATCCCGTGCGACCGAAATTTATCAAAGTCACCCTGAGGGAAACGAGAAATGCTGTAATTGCAAGTAACTCACCAAGGCACAAAGAAAATTCCCGTTCTCTCTGGTCACTGGCAAACCTGGAAAACCAAACATGGACAAAAGAGGGAGTAACGTGTACAGCCACATCACCGGATGGATCACTCGGCGCAGTGGCAGGTTACATTAAGGATACTGATTTTCACCGGAGGCCGCGGCGTATTTTTGGATCAAGAATTCACCTGATTGATCTGCGAACGAATAGGGAAGTCAACACCTTCGATTGCCATCCTTTGGGAAAAAAGGAAAGAAGAGAGAAAGGAACAAGGGAAGTGTTGGATGTACTTTTCTTATCAGATTGGAGATTTTTAGCTGCAGTAACCGGGAACGAACTTTTTCTATGGGAAACAGAAAGAGGTAGGCTCATGTCCTCGGTTTTCTTGGAAGGAGGTGTTAAAGATGCCGAGTTAAATTTCGTTCGTGATCAGGGAAAAAGTTATCTAGTATTAGATTCAAAAAAAAAGAGTCAGCTTATTTATGAAATAGTTTTTTAATAATGCTGCAAAAAGGGGGGGCGATAAAAAAATATTATCAGATTTAGATATGAGACATAAAAGCACATCAACTCAAAAAAAGGAGGAGAAAATGAAAAAAATTCTGTTTTTTAGCCTATTAGCACTTTTCCTTTTCAGTTTAACTGCAAATATTGCATTTGCTGGCACGAAAGCCGGAAGTACGGAATTAGGACTTAATGCAAGCATAACAAACTTATCAATAGACAGTGATGATGACGATGATGAAGACATACAAATGTTTTTGGGAACAGTAACTGCCGGGTATTTTATAACTGATCAGATACAACTCGGCGGTAGTTTTATGGGCAATAGGATGGATTATGGTGATTCCGATTCTACTACTTATGATCTTTCAGCACAGGCAAAGTATCATTTCTCCTCTTCAGATCAAACTATAGTTCCATACGTAGGAATCCAAGGTGGGTATTACACTAGAACATATGATAGTGGAGACGGCGATGAAAGTGAATCAGACGGTTATTCTTACGGAGCGTTAGGCGGATTAAAATTCTTTGTCACTGAAAGTACAACTTTAAATCTGGAGCTCAATTACAATAGATTATCTCTTGATCCCGATTCTAATGACGACAACGATGATAACATAGAAGCGGATCTGTTGGCGTTGCTAATAGGTTTCTCCATCTATTTTTAGAAATATCACTAAAAATGCTCTGTAGATTTTTTAAGTAATGATAAAACTTAGATGATAATTTTTTACTAAATTTTAAAAGGGATGAGACTAAAGTTCTTGCATTTATACATAACCGTTTTTATGCGGATGTGTGCCTGACGGATTGTAAGAACAAAAAGCCTCATCCCTTTTTTATATATGTTGCTACCACCTGTCAGTGAAAATGGAAATAATTATAAGAGGTAAAGTCCTGGCAGTTTGTTGAAAAAATAAGTTTTTAACAATACAATAAATGATGAAACGTTGAGTGATTTATATAAAGATATTTTTGATGAGGAAAAGCCGGCGGCGATGGGATTGCATCGGTAATGGGTTGTTTTTTATTTTGTTACAGATATGGCTTTCCCGTTTAGAGGAATTACTGAGCCGTCAGGATTTACTTCCCAGCGGTATATATTTCATTTCTTTACCCCATACATAGATATATAACAAATTGATGCTATTTCAGCAACTTGATCATTAGATTTAAAAAGTTTTTCTTCTTTTGCTATATCCGAAACACATTTCTCAAGTTGTTTTGAGAAATTTTTTATAGCAACCTGCCAGTTGTGTGTACTTAAATTGTCCAGCTTTTTTTGAAGATCCTGGTTAGACGACCTTGTGATTGCGGTAACCCAGTCTGATGATGTCGCTAATCTGTTGCTATAGGATGCTTCACGCCAACTTTTTACACTATCTGAATGAAGACTGCCTCTATCAATAGCAAACGAAGAAGCAAATAGTATAAAGCTGCTTACAAGGATGAAAAGCATTAGTGTTTTTTTCATTTCTTTTTCTCCTTAATTATAAATTTACCATATTCAGGGATTTTCTCGGCAACAAAACTTCCTATTTCTTTTGCTTTTCTATAGATGCGTATAACTTCCCATTCATTTTTATTTTCAATAAGCGGAGTGTTGTTGTCAATATAACGCATTTATAAGTTAAAGCAAATGGAAAAGAGGAAGATGATTGTCCAGAATTATATGTTGACTTCCCATGCAAGTCATTTCCTGGCCTGGATAATCGGTTTCTCCGATAATCCGCCCAGAATTTCCAAAAGCCTCGGTTTTCTGCAGTTAGCGTCTCTCAACTTTTGAAGATACGTCTCCCATTCGTTCACTTCTCCGTTCTTTGTCATTGTGCTTTTGACCTTTCGCAGATATCTTGCGCCATCAATATAAAAGTTGACTCCGGTTTGGGATACATGCCTTTCGGCAATTCCTTTCCATATCCCGACAGCCCTGTCAGGATAGTTGTGTGCGATCTCGCCTGCAACCCTGTCTTCAAGATCATCACGGGACCATCCCTGCTTATTTTTCTTATAACGATCATACCATTTGAGGACGTCATCGATTCTCTTTTCGTGGATGGCAATATCAATCAGAACAGAAGTGAGAGGGTAAAATTATCGAGGTTCAACCTCCATAATTTCTTTGAGAGTCACAGGGATTGGGAGTAATTCCCAATCCACTTAACGAAACTGAAACGGTGTTTAAGACTATTAAGGAGTTTTTTATCGGCTGTAAGGAAGGGTATATATCTTGATTCGGCAACAGCTATATAAGCTCCATCATATGCGCTTGTGCAATGCTTTGTGGAGATATCAAAGATTCTGTCTTTTAAGGGTTCAATATCTTCCTTAGTAATCTCAATTCCAAGCATCTCGTTCATCAGTTCTTTCGCCCTTTTTTTTGGAAAGCGTGCCATCCTTGAGGCAACGAGACAGGCATTGATTATTTCATAGGTAATAAGAGACGGCGCATGAAATGTGATATTCCCCTTTGCGTAGTCACTGATAAGAGTCTGTGCCTCTATATGGCCATCTTCATCAGAAAAGTAAGCCTTTAATAAAACTCCTGAGTCAATTACTATAATCACAGCTTCCTGCCTTCAAGTTCTTTCTTTGATGCCGCATAAACATCCTTTGCTTTAATACCGGTTTTATGCATTTCTGAAGAGATTTCGAGCATTCTCAGATAAGTCCTCAATTTTTTCAGGTCGGTATATTCTTTGTAAGGTAAAAGGGCTGCTACAGGCTGGCCTCGTTTAGTAATGACAATATCTTCATTTTTGGCCACAGATTCTCTTATAAGGCCCGTAAAGTCCTTTTTACCATTAGATATGGTCACAATTTTTGTTGACATATAGTCACCTCCTATGTCTATATTATATAGTCACTATTGAATAGAGTCAAGGGAATTCTCAAGATGCGGGCAGGGGCTCAGGTAATTATGTATTTACGAGTGTCACGTGGGAGTCAGGTTTGTAACCCGCAATAAAGGTCAGGGTTTTCCCCCCTTACCGGACCGGCTATTTTTCAGCTCACTGAAATATAGTCCTGACTATTTTTCAGTAATATGAATAATAGTCATTAAGAGCGGAAGGTATATTTATGGGATACTCCCCATATAAAGGATGCAAATGAACAATCTATCTTAATCGCTCCGGCATGGCAATGGCTTTCCCGCTTACCATAAAAAAGATACCCTTAAGCTATCCCGGGCCATGGCCGGCATACTGGAGGAATACGGGGCTGAGGGGATCCCGCCTGCAAACATACATTGGCCATTCTCATCCGTAAGATTTTTTACTTGACATTTATTAACTACTATGGTAGTTAATATCATATGAAAACAGCAGTTTCTAATCTTACACTCATCGGGCTCACAGATTATGAGGCTAAAGCTTATATTGCACTTTTAAAAGAAAACCCTCTAACTGCTTATGAAATAGCGAAAATTTCCGGTATCCCAAGCTCAAAGGTCTATGAAGTTGTAAAAAAGCTCGAGTCCAGACAAATGGTCCAATCTATTCACGGCGAGAGAGCGAGAATGTTCATCCCGGTTTCTCCTGATGAGTTTATAGACAGCTTCAAAACAGCTATGGATAACAATTTAAATGCTGTTAAAGCAGAACTTAAGGATTATAAATCAGGAATAGAAACCAGTTATACATGGAATATCAAAGATTATGAGGGATTACTGTTTAAGGCAAAAAGGATACTCGAAACATCACAAAAAACAGCTCTCGTTTCAATATGGCCGCAAGAGATCGAGGCCCTTTCAGAATCCATAATCCATGCTGAAAAACGCGGGGTCAAGATTGCAATAGTACATTACGGTACAACCAACTTCAGATATGGTCAGGTCTACAGGCATCCGGTTGAAGACACGATATATTCACTTGAGAACTCAAGAGGCCTTACGATTGTTGCTGATTCAAAAGAGGTTTTGACCTGTAGTATTGAAAAGAAAGAAATTGAGGCTGTATGGAGCATGAACAAGGCCCTTGTCATAATGGCTGAAGATTATATAAAACATGATATATATGTAATGAAAATCGTGGGACGCTTCGACCCGCTGCTGAAAGAAAAATTCGGAGCAAGGTATGAAAACCTCCGTGATGTTTATAAGAATCTGGAAGTTGAACAGTAAAAAAATTATCCTGCTTTTTTAAATAAAAGAACAGGGGTTATCCTGTTAGATAATTAAAAATATCTAACGGGGTTTACTTAAAATCACTCTTTTTATAAAATAACAAGTTATGCAAGACAGTCTTTTTAAAGATAAAGTGGCTTTAATAACAGGAAGTTCTCGAGGGATAGGCAGTGCAATTGCCAATAAGTTTGCCCTTTCAGGTGCTGATGTTGTTATTAACTACAGAAAAGCCGGAGGATCCTCGCAGGCCAAAGGCGAAAGACTGTGTGAAAACATAAAGGAAATGGGTCGCCGCGCCCGGTTGATCCAGGCAGATATTTCTTCAAAAGAATCTGTTAAAAACCTATTCCTTGAAATAAAAGAAAAATTCGGGAGACTGGATTTTCTGATCTTAAATGCTGCGAGGGCTCCCTTTAAGCCCATTGAGAAACTTCTCGAGCGTGAACTAAGACAGCTTATTGAAACAAACTATTTAGGCAATATATTTTGTATACAGGCAGCGATTCCTTTGCTGGAAGAGGCCCGGGGCAAGATAGTCTTTATTTCAAGTCTTGGAAGCCGTTTTTATAATCCCTCCTATCCACTTGGAAACATGAAGGCTGCAATGGAATCTGTTTTAAGGGACTGCGCTGAAAGTCTTAGCGAAAAAAAAATATCTGTTAACGGGGTTTGCGGCGGGATTGTTAAAACTGATTCCTTTAAAGTTTTAAGACAGTACTGGGAAGATATTGATATGATCCCTGATGAACTCTTTGTAGAGCCGGATGAGATAGCCGATACAGTAATCTTTTTATGCAGTCCTGCCAGCGGGGGTATACGCGGTCAGACAGTTGTTGTTGACAGGGGATTCAGCAATAGTCTTTACCGTATACCGAAGAAAAGATAATTCAGACTTTATAGTAGAATAAACGACAAGTAATCAGGATAGTATCATAGTTTAATAATAATTTAAGGAGGAATTGTGAAACAGAGTTTGATAGCAGAACAAAAGGTTTTTGATGAATTAAAAAAAGCTATAGTTGAAACACTTAAAGCGGATGAAAGCTCTATAAAGCCCGACAGTTCATTAATTAAGGATCTAGGTGCTGAATCCCTGGACTTCCTTGATATAAATTACAGATTAGAACAGGCTTTCGGAATAAAACTGGCGCGTCATTTTGTCCTTGAACATATTGAAGACATGTTCGGTGAAGGTTCTGCTATCGATGAAAACGGCCAGCTTACTGAAAAAGCTGTTGAACTCCTGAAGAACCGTTTTGAAGAAAACATGCCTGATCTGAGCCCTGGTATGGATATGGATGAGGTGCCTGCTTTAATAACCGCTAAATCAATCGCACAGGGAGTAATGGGAGTTTTGGACAGCATTCCTGAAAAATGTTCAAAATGCAGCAATTCTGCCTGGAAAACCGACGACAGTGTACGCATAAAGTGCGGCTCGTGCGGGGAATTTGCAACTTTTACCAATGGAGATGACCTGATTAAAGAGTGGTTGACAAAAGTCCAGGAGGAAAAAAAGATATTCTGATAAATACGGACTGCACCTGTTAGTTCAGATATCCCAGATTAATAAAAAGCCATGCCTGAAAAATCTTCTAAACGCAGAGTCGTAGTCACAGGTTACGGTTTGATCACTCCTCTGGGGAAAAACACTGAAGAGACCTTTGCAAATGCATGTAACGGGATCTCGGGTATTGATTATATTACTGCCTTTGATACCAGCGGTCTCCCATGCCGGATAGGCGGACAAATCAATGCCCAGTGGCTTGAGAACACTGAAGACAGTACTGCCCACAGGTTTGACAAGATATCGGCCCGCGGACTCAGATTAATGAGGGTCGCAACAAAGGAAGCTGCCGGACAGGCAAGGCTTGATGAAATTACAAACCGTGAAAGGATAGGTGTTTCACTTGGTTCTCATGGTGATACCCCGTCTGTTGAAGACATGCTATTCACACACAGGTTCTACGACGGCAACGGGTATTGGGACATGAAAAAGTTGATGCAGGCAGGCGGTTATCCCTACTTTAATTTTTTCCGAAGAAAACCCGATGCTGCGATGTCCATTCTTTCCATCCTTTTTAATTGTAAAGGTGCTAATACATCAATAGTCTCGGCATGCGCAGCCGGAGCCCAGGCAATCGGGGAGGCGTTCAGAATAATAGAGGAAGGAAGAAGTGACGTAATGATTGCCGGAGGATGTGAAGCAGATCTGAACTTCACCGGCTTTGTCGGTTTTGTACTGATAAGGGCACTGTCTGAAAAATATTCCACACCACAGAAGGCATCAAAACCGTTTGACCGTAAGAGGAATGGTTTTGTCATGTCAGAAGGTGCCGGAGTAATGATACTGGAAGAACTGGGACATGCCCGTGAAAGAGGTGTTCCCATTCTTGGAGAACTTCTCGGCTACGGTACCTCGGCTGATGCCTACAGAATCACAGATACACACCCAAAAGGAGAAGGCGCTATTCTGGCCATGAAAGGGGCGCTGGAAGATGCCTCTCTCACACCTGATGACATTGACTACATAAACGCTCACGGCACCTCAACTGTTCAGAACGATATAGGTGAAACACGTGCAATAAAAGAAGTATTCGGCCGGATAGCAGATAAAATACCTGTAAGCTCAAATAAGTCAATGATGGGACACACAATAGCAGCGGCAGGTGCCATAGAATCTGTTCTTACACTTTTAGGAATCAACCGCTCGATTATACTGCCTACCATTAATTATAAAATCCGTGATCCAAAGTGTAACCTTGATTATGTTCCAAATGAAGCAAGAAAAAAAGAGCACCGGGTTGCTTTATCCAATTCTTTTGGTTTCGGCGGCCAGAATGCATGCCTGTGCATAGGAAAATATGAAGACTGATTGCTGATAACCAATTCTGCATCTAGTATCTTGTATCCTGTATCCCGCATCATGTATCATGATTAAATCATGGACAATGACATTGTTATCACCGGAACAGGCCTGGTAAGTTCCCTGGGGTTCAGCGCATCAGAGACATGGGACTCGCTGCTCTCAGGCAAAAACGGTATACGCCTGATAGACAGCTTTGATGCAGAGGGATTTCAATGCAGGTCTGCTGCACAAGTCAAAGGTCTTAACCCGGATATGCTCGGTATCCATCCACAGGATGCCAGAATAATGGATAAACATTCCCTGATGCTTATGAAATGCAGTAGTGATGCTTTTAAGGAATCTGATATGGATTCTTTTGAAGCAGAAGATATCGGATTTTTCGCTGGAATGGGAATGGTAGACTATAATGTTGACGACTTACTGCCTGCTGTAAAAAAATCCGCAGATCCTGAAAACAATCTTGATTATAATGAATTCTTTACAAAGGGATACAGGGAGATATATCCGCTCTGGCCTCTTTCCCTGCTGAACAATATAAGTTTTTGCCAGGTTGCCATCAACCTTGATATAAGAGGGGAAAACTCGGTTTTCTCACCGCACGCTGATTCATGTGTCCATGCAATAGCAGAATCGGTTAAGGCTCTCCTTGAAAAAAAAATTAAAATAGCGCTTGCCGGCGGAGTAAGCGAAAAAGTGTCTCCCTTAAGCATGGCCCGGGCCCATCTGCACGGCATTTTAAACATATCACATAAAAATAAAGAAGCATTTTGCCGTCCTTTTAGCGAGAAAAGAAGCGGCTCTATTCTGGGTGAAGGCTGCGGAATGCTGGCGCTGGAACCCCGCTCCCTGGCTGATAAACGCGGAGCCGCTTACATGGCAATAATCTCAGGTTATGGGGCTTCTTTTGAGCTCGAGAAAAACGCCCCTGCTCCTACAGCCGGGGCACTTTCCCGTTCAATGCTCAGTTCAATGGATGCGGCTGGTGTTAAGCCTTCGGATATCAACGTTGTTATTGCACACGGCGATGGTACATATGCCGGAGATACAAATGAAATAAAAGCAATCAATATGGTTTTCGGAGATTGTTTAGAAAAAATAAATGTATTTTCTTCCAAAGGAGCCCTTGGACATTTACTCGCTGGTTCCCCTGCAGTAGATATAATTTTGGGAATTTCAATGCTCGAGCATGGTATTATCCCTGTATCCATTTACTCAGATCCTCTGGACATGGATATCAGGTTTAACGTGGTCACTGAAAAACCCTTAAAAATAAAACCTGAAAAAATACTTATAAACGCCCAGAGCTACGAGGGGCAATGTTCATCATTAATAATACAGTCAGTTAAATAATTTTCAATGATTAAGGAATCTTATGCGTTTTTTATTTTACGATAATGTGCAAAATATAGAAAAAGGCAAGTCCATAAAAGGGGTTAAGACATTTGCACTTTCAGACGAGTTCCATAGAGGTCACTTCAGTAAAGTCGCTCTTGTACCGGGAGTGGTCTTCATAGAGGCCATGGCACAGCTCCTTGGCTGGTTGATAATGTATTCTAATGATTTCAAGCTTTCCGCTATCATGTCTCTGGTTGAAGACGTTAATATTCCTTCCGGATTGCGCCCCGGGTTTAGGGCTGATATTCATGCTGAGATCATATCAACATCAAAAAGAGACTCTCTGGGCAGGGCACAAATATATGTTGACGGTAAATTAACAGCTTCAATGAACCGTATAATCTACAGCCACTTTTATAAAATCAATTCGGAAGAACTTCAGGAACGGTTTCAATATTTCAGCGGACTTAAAATAAATAATCCCCCCATATCCCCCTTTAGAAAAGGGGGGCAAGGGGGGATTTGAAATGGTATTTTCAGAGAAAAATAAAAGAGTTGTTATTACAGGACTGGGAATGGCTACATCTCTCGGGCTTGATGTTGATAAAAACTGGCAAAAGGCCCTTGCCGGTGAGTCAGGTATAAGAAAGATCTCGATACCGGGTTCTGCAAGGTCACCTATACAGGCTGTAGGTGATGTAAGGGAGAACGACTGGAACAGGATAAAGCAGGAGTTTGTAGAAGAAGCGCCTGTTGAAGGTGAAAGAAGGACTCTCTTTGCACTATGGGCCGCTAAGTCTGCAATTAAAAACGCCTGCCTGATGAATAACACAGGGGACAGGGAACGTTTTGCAGTTATTCTTGCAGCTGGTCTCGGGATAAACAGGCTTGAAGATGTGTATAACTGGATTGACAGCAATGGAAAGTTCAACTTTGTAAAGTTCGCCAAAGAATACAAAAAAGTTCACAGGGAATCCATAATGAGGAATAACTCAAACAGGCCATCAGCGCTTATAGCAAAAAAATTCCGTCTGTTTGGAAGTAATTCAACAATAACCTCGGCCTGTGCCTCAGCCACTCAGGCCATCGGCATAGGGCACAGAATGATTAAAAGGTCTGAAACTGATCTGGTTGTAGCCGGCGGAGCCGACTCCATGATAAATCCTTTAGGATTAATGACTTTTATCCTTATTAATGCCGCTTCTTTCTCATCTGAAAATCCGGAGAAGGCGTGCAGGCCCTTTGACAGAAAGAGACAGGGCCTTGTTATGGGGGAAGGTGCCGGCATGGTTGTGCTTGAAGAAGAGAGCCATGCAGTCAAAAGAGGTATAAAAATATTCGCAGAAGTAGCAGGTTACAGTTCAACCATAGATGCCTACCAGGTAACAGCACCTCATCCCCGGGGACGCGGGGCTGAAAAGGCCATGATGAATGCACTTGAGGATGCGGATTTGAACCCCGATGTGGTAGATTATATAAACGCTCACGGTACAGGCACAAAACTTAATGACATAGCCGAAACAACAGCAATAAAAAATGTCTTTAAGCATAATGCCGGTAAAGTCTCTGTCAGTTCAAGCAAGTCAATGATCGGACATTTATTTGCTGCAGCAGGCGGGCCTGAATTTATTTATACGGTATTGAGCGTAAACAGGGATGAAATCCATCCTACAATAAACCTTGCTAATCCTGATCCAAAATGTGATCTGGATTATGTCCCAAATGTTAAACGGTCAAAACTGGTGCGTGCTGCCCTGTCAAACTCGTTTGGTTTTGGAGGGCAAAACGCCTCTATCGTTGTGAAGAAATATATTAAGTAAAGGATTCCAGGTGTCCAGGGTTCAAGGATTCGAGTAAAAGAATTATTTTTTATTTTGTTTGCACTTAAACCCTTGAATCCTAGAATCCCTGCCTGCCGGTCTAAGACTCGTTGAGTCAACGACTCATAGAGCAGGCAGGCTCGAACCCTAAAATACAAGTAAACTAAATAAGTCATAAAATAATAAAAATGTTAAAAAACCATAAGAGCTTAATTAACGTATGAAAATAGACTTGTCCGGGAAAACAGCGCTTGTTACCGGAGGTGCAAGAGGCATAGGCCGGGAAATAAGCATGCTCCTTTCAAAATCAGGGGCAAAGGTCATTATCAACTACAGCAAGTCAAAGGACAAGGCAGAAGACACCCGGAATGAAATTGCACGTGACGGGGCTGAAGCCGATATTTTTCAGGCCGACATATCAAGCCCTGATGATGTAAAAAAACTGTTTGAATACATCATGAACAAATTTAAAAAAGTTGATATTCTTGTCAATAATGCCGGCATAATAAAAGACAACCTCCTGCTTGCTATGGAACTGAAGGACTGGGATAAAGTTCACGATGTTAATTTAAGAGGGGCGTTTCTCTGTACAAAATATGCTGCTGAGATGATGATGGCAAATCATTCAGGCAAGATAATTAATATATCATCTATCGGTGCCATAAGGGGCGGACGGGGCCAGACCAACTATGCATCTGCAAAGGGAGGTCTGATCTCTTTTACAAGGGCATGTGCTGTTGAGCTTGCAGGTAAAGGTATTCAGGTCAATGCCGTCTTGCCCGGAATGATAGTAACCGAGATGAGCAGCCGCATCAGGAAAAGGGCAGGAGAAAAGATCCTTGAGCAGATCCCTGCTTCAAGGTTTGGTGAGCCTGTTGACATTGCAAACCTCGTGGTTTTTCTTGCTTCTGACAAGGCAGATTATATAACAGGCCAGGTTATCCCCGTGGACGGAGGACTCAGCACTTAATTATGCAGATACATCAGGGTGTTGATATAGTAGAGATTTCAAAGTTTAAAAATATTTTTCTTAAAAATGAAAATTTTGCTTCGGATATTTTCACTGTAAAGGAAAGAGATTACTGTTCTTCCATGAAAAATCCATTTATTCATTTTGCAGGACGATTTGCTGTAAAGGAGGCCTTTCTTAAGGCAGTCGGTATAGGGATATCTGCCACAGGCATTGATAATATCTTCAGGGAAATCGAGATCTCAAGGCATTCGTCTGGTAAGCCATTGCTTTCTGTGAGCGGCTGGGCCGAAAAAATCGCGAAAAAAAAGAAGATCAGCCAGTTTACCGTGTCTATCTCTCACTCATCTGATTATGCTGTTGCAACGGTGATACTGGCAGGAAAATAAGATAAAACAGATCATTGAAGCATAGATTTTTTATATAGAACATGGAGGTGCTTAAAGTAATACCATGCGTTATCTTTTAATTGACCACATTACAGAATGGAAACCCGGGAAACAGATAAAAGGTATAAAAAATGTTGCAATGAGCGAAGATTTTCTTGAGTTCCATTTTCCCAAAAACCCGATTATGCCCGGTGTTTTGCTTCTGGAGGCACTGGTACAGCTGACTGGCTGGATTGAGGCTGCATCATCTGATTTTAACAACTGGTTTTTGATCAATAAGGTCAGAAAATGTAATTTTTATGGGTTCGCATATCCGGGAGACCAGGTTGAACTTGAGGTTCAGGCCGTAAACAGACCTGAAACTGACTCAAAAATTTACCAGGGATCAGGTAAGGTAAAAGGAAAGAAAAAAATTACTGCTGAGTTCGAAGGAGAGATTATACCTGTTAAGGATATAGAAAATATTGACGATCAAAAACACTTTTTTGATCTCTTAACCAGGAAATCAAACTTATAGTATGTCTGAAAGAGAAGTTGTTATAACAGGAATGGGACTTATAACACCCCTTGGCATTAATATTGAAGAAAACTGGAAAAACCTGAAGGAAATGAAATCCGGGATCACTCATTTTTCTGACGGGACAGACGTTGAGGACAATGATGATCTGCCGAAATTCCTGCAGTATGCAGGAAAGGTTGCACAATTCAAAGCGCCTGATGATATCCCTCATAAACTGCTCAGCCAGATGAAATTCCTCAACCGCGGATCCCTTCTGGGATTCGGTTCAGCATGCGAAGCTGTCAGTATGTCCCGAATAGATATATCGGGTATCCCGCCTGCACGGAGGGCCCTTTACATCGCCTCAGGGGATTTTACAAAAGTAGGTTATGACTTCATGTATCCTGCAATGAAAGACGGGACAAACGGGCAGTGGCAGGAGATGGACTTTGAAAAATTAAACAGGTCAACACTTGATAAGGTCAATCCGTTCTTCCTTCTTGAATCCATTCATAATAATCTTTTCAGTTTTTTATCAGCATATTTCGAGTTTATGGGACCAAACACAAGTCTCGCCAGTCTTTCTCCCTGTGGGGCGCAGGCACTTGAAATGTCCTATAAAAGTATTAAATCCGGCAAGGCTGACATAGCACTGTCAGTTGGCTGCGGAAACTGGATAACAGGAATTCCGGTTTATGAACTTGAAGGTTTGGGTTTGCTATCAAAGTGTAAAAACGGCGCAGACTCTTTTAAACCATTTGACAGGATAAGGGACGGGTTTATCACCGGTGAAGGCGGAGCAGCAATCTTTCTCGAGTCCCTTGAGACTGCAGAAAAGCGCGGTGCAGGGATTCTTGGAAGGATTAAGGGGTTTGGCAATTGTATTGAATTCACATCTGTTACCGGCCTGAGCATACCTCCAAAGGTCAGTAAACGAAGTATTCATCAGGCACTGGTAGAATCTGAAATCGATATAAACGATATTGCCTTTATAAATCCTCACGGCAGTGCTACTCAAAAAGGCGACCGGTCAGAATTAAATTCTATTGTTGATGTCCTTGGGAACAAAAAACCTGATATGCCAGTCTGCGGACTTAAACCATATACAGGGCATATGGGTGCTGCAAGTGATATTGCAGAAATAATATTTGGGATTAAAGCTGCTGCAGACGGAATTGTCCCTGCAACACTTAACTTTGATAAAACCGAGAAAAAATTTTCAAACCTGAGGATATCCAGATCTCACCAGATGTGTGACAAAGACCATTTTATGGCAATCAGCTACGGCATTGGCGGGCAGTCTTCATCTGCAGTTGTAAGTGTTAAATAATATCATGAAACGGTCAAAAAAAAAGCGAAAAAAAAAAGCATATTCATCCAGATCCTTGAATATTCAGCTGCCTATGTAATTATTCTCTTCTCCCGTGCAGTTCCCATTAAAATTGTCCATATCGTAAGCAGTTTCCTGGGAAATCTTCTTTATCTCCTTTCCCCCAAACGACGGAATATAGCACTTGATAACCTCAGAAACGCATTCGGGAATGAAAAAAATGAAAAAGATATCAGGAGTATTGCCCGCAAAAGCTGCAAATCCTTTTTTCACACCTTTATGGAAATTATAAAGGTACGTTCCCTTCTGGCAAAACCGGATGCCGTTAACAGACTCAGGGAAACAACCGATGGTCTTGACAAACTTTTTTTAAAAGCAAAAAAAATACATGATGAATCCGGGGGCTGTATTTTTGTCACACCTCATATAGGTAACTGGGAAGTCCTCCCATATATAAGCGCAGTCGTAGGAATACCTCTTTCTGTTGTTGTAAGACCACTTGATAATGTTTACCTGGAAAAACTGATCTATGCACAACGTACTGATAGCGGGCAGATGATTATCCCGAAAACAAATGCCATGTTTATACTGCAAAAAAACCTTCAGTCAGGCAAATCCATAGGAATGCTCCCTGACCAGAGCACAATGAAGGGAATTTCCGTTGATTTTTTTGGACGCAAAGCTACCACAACACCTGTCCCCGCAATACTGGCCATTACACATAAAAGACCAATAGTAGTGGTGGCATGCTGCCGCAAATCCGATGGGTTACAATATGAAAGTTTTGTCTCTGATCCGATCTGGCCGGGAGATTATAAAAGTGAAAAGTTAGAAATTTTCCGTATTACCGAAAAAATGAATCTTGATATGGAATCCATAATTCGCAAATATCCGGAACAATACCTGTGGATGCATAACCGATGGAAAACATATAAGGGTAAAAAAGCCCTGCTGTCGTTAGATTGATATTAACTGATATATTTCTGCAGTGGCAAAGGTTAAATTTAAAAGTATGAGAGGTAAATTGAATATTTCCCAAAGGACTGTTTTGGCCTGGAATGACCTCCATCCATACAATGCCGTCCATATCGCCAGGATCCTGAAACCTCTTGATACCGCAAGGCTGAAAGACATAATAAAACACCTCCTTGACGCTTATGGACTGACAGGCCTCATACTTGACAGCAGGAAAAAGAGGTTCCATTATGATAGCGAGCCTGTAAATATTAAAATCAGGACAATAGCACAAACACTTGAAAGCAGACATGCTCTAAACAAAGAGATTCAGGAACAGCTTAATACACCATTTGATGAAAACAAAAGAATCAATCCTTTCAGATTCTTTACCGTCGATGAAGAGGGCTCTTTTTATCTGGGGCTGGTATATTTTCATCTTGTTTCAGACGGCGGCTCCATAATTTTTCTCCTTAAAAACATTGTGAACTCCTACCTGGACGGAAATGCCCCGATATCTCTTAAACCACTTGATCTTTACCAGAGTGGGCCAGTTAATCTGCCCCTGTCCAGCCTGAAACACCTGCCGGCATGGATATACAGCCTTCCAGGACATATTTCAGATATGCGAAAATACTTCAGGCCGGGATATACGGATTTTAACGACCATAATGTAGGTTTTTCCTATTTCAGCATCGGCCGCGAACATCTTCAGGAATTAATCAAAACTTCAAAGATGTGGGGAGTAACAGTAAATGATATATTTCTTGCAACACTCCTTAAATCTCTTGCCCCTTTGTCGTTAAAACGAATCCACGCCAGGAGACGAAAAAATATCTCGGTTACATCAGCAATCAACATTCGAAAAGATTTATCCATAGATGATCCCGGAAAATTCGGCATGTTCCAGGGTTCATTTAATGTATCACATACTGTACCGGAAGGAATTCAGCTTAAAGACCTGGCTAAAGACATCCACAGACAGACTCAAAAGATAAAAAAACATAAACTTTATCTAAGGGCTGTTATAGAAAAATGGCTGGCGCTTTTCCTGATCTCCACCTTTTTTAAAAAAAGAAAGAACCAGTTCTATTCAAAGCACCACCCGGTGTGGGGGGGTATATCAAACATAAACCTGAATACAGTTTGGGATCAGTCAGATAACAAGGACCGTATAGATTATTTCAGAGCAGTTTCTGCAGGGCCTGCTACTCCTCTGGTATTTTCTCTCACAACTGTCAAAGA
>VAPA010184571.1_pt1 | contig 20988 bp, 18 predicted proteins | sample 3395041 | NCBI WGS metagenome assembly VAPA01 (sample SAMN08290432, study PRJNA428436) | hydrothermal vent metagenome | isolation source: Deep-sea hydrothermal vent chimney | place: Indian Ocean: Southwest Indian Ridge | depth 1973 m m
ATCGTAAGAGCAAATATACTATGGAAGGTGCTGCGGGCTGACAGCTCAGCCCCTGATGAGATGATAAAACCAAGACAAAAATATGCAATGAAAATAAAAATAAGAACATAAATAATACCATTAATCTTATGGATCTTTTTAAGCTTTCCTATATCAAATCTCTTTTCACCCCTTCCAAGTATCTCAAACATTGTAAACATAGCGACAACTGCAATAATAAGCATTAAAATGGATAGCAGCGATTTTAATAAAAGGATTGACATTCATACCTCCCATAACAGGAAAAGATGGAAAATTAATTGCATCTCCACCTCTTCCCGATTTATTTTTTTCAGCTTACCACACGATTTTTTTGCAAACTATTTGCTTTGCAGAGATTTTATATAGGCAACAATATTCATCATATCTTTACCATTTGGGTCTATGGCTGTTCCTTTGAGCGCCATCTTAATACAGAAATTCACAGCCTCCTCAAGACTGTTTTGTTTCTTACCCATGATGTTGAATTCTTTCTTTTCGCCAGCCATCTCCAAACCTTTTCCTCCAAGATGACATGAATTACAGGACTTTCCAGCTGTCCCATTACCAAATATTGTGTCATTGAAAAGGGCTTTTCCTTTCTCAATATTATCTGCCATCGCGCCGTAAGAAGGAGCTTTAGCTTGAACCTGTTCCTTTTCTTTAGCAGGAGCTTTGATTATCTCTGTTTCTTTTGCTTTACAGGCAAAAACAAGGACTGTAACTGCTATAGATAGAATTATAAATTTTAAAACGTTCATCTTTTCTCACCTCCTCTCTTTTAAAAGATTATATCAAAATAAACAAAAAAATTATAAAAGCCTAAAGGTAATTTTGCTTCTCTTAATCACGCCTGCTCTTGATAAAAATATAAGGATTTCCAAAGAAACAGGCTATGATATAAATCATATATCAAGAAAACCCGTAATTCAAGGAATCTGGAGTTTGGAAAATTATTTTGATGCTATAATGGACTATGATTGGACTACGATAAAAGCTGTTGCCTTGATTTTAGAGGAGTGCTTGCAGAAAAAAGTTTCATACTTATTTGTTTATAAGTTCTTTTTCCTGATTTTTCGATATCAGCGCCAGAGCGAATGCAATCACTAATGGTACGGCTACAACAAACCAGCCAATTGCAATAGCCCAGTCAGGATAACCTCCATAATTGGCCTTAATCTCGGTGAAGAACTGGATTATGACCAACAATGTCAAAGCCAGAGGAATAATATATTTTATGGCATAATTCCACCACTTGCCAGTATTGTGCCCGCTGACACTATTGATGTACTTGCGCAATTTGTCCGCCTTATATATCCAGCCAATTGCTATACATTCAAATATGCCGACCAGAACCAGCCCAAAACTGGTGATAAAATGGTCTACTATGTCCAGGAAATACAAACCAGCCCGGGTAGTAAATATAATTCCCATCACAAAAGCAAGTGTACAAACATAGAAAGCAACTTTCTCCACCGGAATGTGTGCGCTTCTATCTACGATAACAGTGTTTACGGCTTCAACCAGTGAAAAGGCACTGTCAATGCCTAACGACAGTAAAGTCAAGAAAAATATTGCAGAGAAGAACGGGGCCCATGGCATTAAAGATAAAGCCTTTGGAAAAACCACAAACGCCAGCCCGGGACCAGAGGCAACTGCATCTTCTACACTGACACCGGTTTCTGTTGCCATATAACCAATCACCGCAAAAACAACAAACCCGGCAAAAAGACTGATTGCAGAGTTTATAATTGCAGTTGTGTACGCATCAGCAGCAACGTCCTGTGTTTCTTCATTATAACTTGCATAAGCCACCATGATTCCAAAAGCCAGGCTCAACGTGAAAAAAATCTGTGATATAGCCGCCAACCAGATTTCCGAACTCAACAACGCAGAGAAGTCCGGCTTCAGGTAGTAATAAACACCCGTAAGAGCGCCATCAAGTGTAATTGCCCGTATGAATAAAATTACCAACAAAATAATTGGCAGCGGCATGGTAATTGAGACAATCTTACCAACACTCTTGATACCCCTCCATACTGAAAAATAAATCATGACCCATACTGCCAGCAAAGCAAAAAAGACCTGCCAGTTAATCCCTCCAATTATGCCGATATTATCCGTAATCTGTAAAACTGTGTTAAAGAAATATCCCTTTGCATCTTCTGCCCAGGGCAACTCAGCTTTAAATGAGTTAATGAAAAACAGAAGACACCATGCCATAACCACGGCATAATACACAACCACTACAAAACCGGCAAATATAGCACTAAACCCGATACCACGCAACCGATGATGCACTGTTTTGAAAGCATCAATAGCACCCTTTTGCAACTTCTGTCCAATTGCGAACTCCAGGATAAGCAAAGGAACTCCCAGTACAAACAGTGCAATTAAATAAGGGATTAAAAAAGCCCCTCCTCCATATTTATAAGTCAGGTAAGGAAATCTCCATATATTTCCTAAACCAACAGCACTTCCAATAGCTGCAAATAAAAAGATTGTCCGTGATGTCCATCTTAATCTTTTCATTTCTCTAAACTCTTCCGATCAGTCATAATATGTAGCCGATGCCGTTTCAGCTTCCCACACAGTAACAGAAGCAACAGCAATATTATTGCTGTTTAATTTTTTTTTAATTGAATCATACATCCATTTTGCAACGTTTTCTGAAGAAGGATTAATCTCTGTAAAGGGGAACACCTCGTTTAAGACTGAATGGTCAAGTGTTGATATCAGCTCATTGGTCATTTTTTTTAATTCATGGAAATCCATAGCCAGACCTATGTCATTAAGTTTCTCAGCAGTTATCACAACCTGGACCCTCCAGTTATGACCATGCAAATTTTCGCACTTCCCCTTATATCCTCTAAGCTGATGTGCCGCAGAAAATTGTGTTTCAACCATAAGCTCATACATCTATTCCCTCCTGGTTATTAAATCCAAATGTCAAAACTCGTTTAAATTATTGGTATTGGGGATTTGGTCTATGATTCGTAGAGTTATTATAATTTTGACAGTTACCGCTCATCTCCAAATTCAAAAACGATTTCATCATCCCTTGTGAGTCCATGTTTTCTTGCGAGTTCTTCAAGATATACAGGGTCTTTTTTAATTATATCTATCTGCTTCTTTATCTTCTCATTCTGTCTCTTTATTCCTCTTGTTTCAACCTGAAGGTCGGTCTTGATGGACTTCAGTTTTACATATCTCAGGAAACCGTTTTCTCCAAAGATTACCGAGAGAAACAGATAAATAATAATTAATATTCCGCACGTAAGCATGACAGTTCTTTTTCTTCTCTTTTTAGTCTCGACCTCTTTTCGTCTTCTGTTACCCATTTTAAACTAAACCCATCTGTGTCCCTTTAGATTGTAGAACACCTTTTCCCCTTTAAAAACTGCCGAACTGCCAAGTTCCTCTTCAATTCTTAAAAGCCTGTTATATTTTGCAACTCTATCTGTCCTTGACAGAGAACCTGTTTTAATTAATCCTGTATTACATGCAACAGCCAGGTCAGCAAGGGTTGTATCCTCTGTCTCACCTGACCTGTGAGAAATTACCGATGTATATCCTGAATCCTTCGCAAGATTAATGGCATTAAGGGTCTCTGTTAAAGTTCCTATCTGATTTAACTTAATTAATATGGAATTAGCAATTCCTCTTTTAATCCCCTCACTTAATATCGCAGGATTGGTAACAAAGATATCGTCACCCACAATCTGGACTTTTCTTCCAAGTCTTTCGGTCATAGCCTTCCAGCCTTCCCAATCATCTTCAGAAAGCCCGTCCTCAACAGAAAGCACAGGATATTTACCTATGAGTTTCTCATAATAAGTTATCATTTCGTCTGAACTAAGATGTTTACCTTCAAAGCTGTATCTGCCTTTTTCAAAAAATTCTGACGCAGCAGCATCAACTGCAAGATAAATGTCTTTTCCCGGTTTATACCCGGCACTATTAATACTTTCGATTATTAGGGCAAGCGCTTCTTCATTTGATTCTAAAGCAGGGGCAAAACCACCTTCATCTCCAACTGATATACTGAGACCCTTTGACTTTAAAATACTTTTAAGGCTATGGAAAACCTCTGCGCCCATTCTCAGTGCATCTTGAAAATTCTGTGTGTTAACAGGCATTATCATAAATTCCTGGATATCAAGATTGTTATCTGCATGGGCGCCGCCATTCAATATATTCATCATTGGAACAGGAAGCTCCTTTGCATCAACACCACCGATATATCTATAAAGCGGCATTTCTGCTTCCATAGCCGCAGCTTTGGCAACAGCTAAAGAAACACCAAGAATAGCGTTAGCCCCGAGTTTACTCTTATTTTCAGTGCCATCAAGTTCAATCATAAAATTATCAATATATGTTTGTTCGCTCCCTTCAATACCTCTCAGCCGGGGAACTATCTCATCGATTACATTCCGTATTGCCTTTCTCACACCTTTACCGTTATAACGATGATCTCCGTCTCTTAATTCAAAAGCCTCTTTTTGTCCTGTAGATGCTCCTGACGGCACAGATGCTCTTCCGAATGCCCCGCTATCAAGGACTACGTCAACTTCCAGCGCTGGATTTCCCCTGCTGTCAAGAATCTCTCTTGCCAGTATTTCTAAAATTTCGCTCATTTGCACTTCACCTTACAATTTTGATTTATTCTATGTTGATTCTTTGACTGTCGTATGTGTAATCCCCGTTAGAAGCTTCGCCCTATTTAGAAATATTTTTTTTAAGGGGTTCACTACGTATTTTATTTGATTCGCCTAAAAGGGCGCTCTTTTCTTCTAATGGGGTAAAAAGAAGCTTCTTCTCTTTATACGCTGCGCCTATAAACGCACTAAAAACAGGATGGGGCTCCAACGGCCTTGATTTGAATTCTGGATGGAATTGACATCCGAAAAACCAGGGATGATCACTTACCTCGATTATCTCCACTAATTGTTTATCCGGGCTTATACCACTTATTTTCAGACCTTTATTTACGAGGTCTTCTCTAAATGTATTATTAAACTCATACCTGTGTCTGTGCCTTTCAGATACTTCATTAACGCTGTATGCCTTATATGCAAAAGAGTCCTCTGTGAGAACACAGTGATAGGCGCCAAGTCTCATTGTACCGCCCTTATCTGAAGAAATATCCCTTCTCTCTTTCTTTTGAAGTCTGAAATTATACCATTCTGCTATTAAATAAATGACCGGATAGGGAGTGTTTGGGTCAAATTCAGTGCTGTTTGCTCCATCAAGACCGCAAACATTACGTGCAAATTCAATAACTGCACACTGCATACCAAGACATATACCTAAATAGGGAACTTTCTTTTCCCTCACATACCTTACAGCGTCAATTTTTCCTTCAATACCTCTCTCCCCAAAGCCGCCGGGAACAAGAACACCATCGACATCTGCAAGATACCTCTCAGCTCCTACCTTTTCTATTTCTTCTGAATCAACCCACTGAATGTCAACCCTGACATTATTAGCTATTCCACCGTGTATGAGTGCCTCATTAAGGCTTTTATAGGAGTCTTTCAGCCCTACATATTTTCCAACAATTGCAATAGTTACTTTATCTTCAGGGTCCTTGATTTTTTTTACGACATCCTGCCATCTTGTCAGACTGGGTTCACCTGTTTTGAGCAATAACTTTTTAGCAATTAAATCATCAAGCCCCTCCTGTTTGAGTACAAGAGGAACTTCATAAATAGTTTCAACATCCATTGCTGCAATCACAGCATCTATATCAAGGTTACAGTGCAGAGCTATTTTTTTCTTTACTGAAAGAGACAGAGGTCTGTCTGTACGGCAAAGCAGGATATCGGGCTGAATACCAATTGCCCTTAATTCCCTCACACTGTGCTGAGTAGGTTTGGTCTTAAGTTCTCCTGACGTACTTATATAAGGAATCAACGTAAGATGTACATAAAGAACATTGTCTCTTCCGACATCATATCTGAACTGTCTTATTGCCTCTAAAAATGGTAAACTTTCAATATCACCAATAGTCCCGCCTATTTCAACCAATACAATATCATAGCTGTCAGAAACGGATTTAATGGCATTTTTTATCTCATCAGTTATATGAGGGACAACCTGAACCGTATCTCCAAGATAATCCCCTTTTCTTTCCTTAACAATAACGCTGTAATAAATTTTGCCGGTTGTGTAATTGCTCACCTGAGAAGTGCGTATAGAGGTAAATCTTTCGTAATGCCCAAGGTCTAAATCAGTTTCAGCTCCGTCATCGGTAACAAAAACTTCTCCGTGCTGAAAGGGGCTGAGAGTTCCCGGGTCAACATTAATATAAGGGTCTAATTTCTGGAGTGTAACTTTAAGGCCCCTTGCTTCCAAGAGTGCTCCAATAGCCGAAGAGGCAATTCCTTTCCCCAATGAAGAAACAACTCCGCCTGTTACGAAGATAAATTTAGCCATTCTTCAGCCTTTCTCAAATCCTCAATTGTATCAATGCCAAATGTATCATACGAGGTTTCCTTTACCTTTATCTTCATTCCGGAAGCAAGCGCCCTTAACTGTTCAAGTCTCTCAATCATTTCAATCTTGCTCCGTCCCATCCTTGAAAAATTCACAAGCGCATCTCTTGTAAATCCATATATTCCGATATGTTTAAAGACTGCAACATGCGAAGTCGTAAACGTTATACTGCCTAACCCCTTCCATTCGTCTCTATAATATGGGATAGGAGACCTTGAGAAATACATAGCAAATCCCTCATTGTCTATAATAACCTTTACTACATTCGGGGACAATATCTCTTTAACATCTGTTGTCTTTCTTGCAAGAGTGCTCATTGACGCTCCAGGGTTATCGATTAAAAGCTTCACCACATCATCCACCATCTCCGGTCTTATAAAGGGCTCATCGCCCTGAACGTTTACAATTATGTCACTGTCTATGTCTTTAGCAGCTTCAGCAATACGGTCCGTACCGCAGATGTGTTTGGAGGAAGTCAGAACTGCCTTGCCTCCAAAACTGGTCACGGCATCAAAAATCCTTTTATCATCCGTGGCAACAAAAATATCGTCAATAAGATTTGCAAACGCAACCTGCTCATGAACACGTTGTATTAATGGTTTTCCTTTAAGGACAGCGAGGGGTTTCCCGGGGAAACGGGATGAATCAAATCTTGCAGGGATTAAAGCAACAACCCTTGGCATGTTTTAGTTTACATATTCAATTGTAAAATGTAAACCCGGTTAGAAAGTGTTTAACAGGAAATAGTATCTCCATTTTAGCATCTCCGCCACAGAGGAACGAAGCTTTCTAACAGGGTTAAAAAAAATTTATTTTTCTTTTTTAATAAAATAAATTACAAATTAAACCGTGCTTTAACTGAAGAGATTTCAGAAAAAACCGGAAATCTCTGATTATTCACCCCTAGCTGTTTTGCTTCGCCCCTAGAAATCGTTAAGTCGATTTCAGGGACTAAGTCCCGGAAATGCAAAGCATTTCACGGGGCAAACTGAAGCAGCAGGGGCAAACCGATTAAGGTATAGATTATTGAAAATATTGTAAAATATACTAATGTCAAAAGCAGTTGCACTTTTTTCAGGTGGTCTTGACAGTACCCTTGCAATACTTGTGATGCTCAGACAGGGCATCGATGTTACAGCTATAACATTTTTAAACCATTTTGGCTGTGATATAAGTGATAAATCCTCTTGCTCAAAAAACCCGTTTTCCGCAGCGGAAAAATTCGGTTTTAAAGTAAAACTCGCTCATTTATCGGAAAAATTTCTTGAAATAGTTAAAAATCCCAAATACGGCCACGGCAAAAATATGAATCCATGTATTGACTGCAGAATCCTCATGTTAAAAGAGGCTCGAGACCTGATGCAACTCACAGGCGCCGATTTTATAATTACAGGAGAAGTTCTCGGCCAGAGACCAATGAGCCAGAGAAAAAACTGTTTTCCAATGATGGACAAAGAGGCAGGGCTTAAAGGATATGTTTTAAGGCCGCTTTCTGCAAAACTGCTTGATAGCACAATCCCGGAGCAAAGAGGTATTGTTAACAGGGATGCGCTTTATGATTTTAACGGCCGTTCAAGAAAACCCCAGATTGCCCTTGCAGCGGAATTCGGGCTGACAGACTATCCTGCACCTGCAGGCGGATGTCTTCTTACTGAACCTAACTATTCATTCCGGCTCAAAGAACTCTTAACTCATAACAAAGACCCAGAGTTTAAAGACATAAACCTTTTAAGAATCGGCAGGCACTTCAGGTTTTCTCCGGAGTGCAAGATTATCGTCGGGAGAGACAAAAAAGAAAACGATATGCTTGCATCACTATTAAATTCAGATGACTATACATTAAGGGTAGAAGGCTACGGAAGTCCTTTAACTACTGCTGTTGGTAAAGTAACAGATAAAGACCTGGCTCTTGCCGCTTCTTTATGCGCAAGGTATTCAGACGCAAAACACCTCTCCGAAGTAGATGTGTCAGTTTCCATTAAAAATGAACGTTATTATCTGAAAGTTCCGCCTGTGGATGACAAAATTTTAGAACAATACAGAATTGAGAAAAAGCCTTCTACTGTAGTATCTAAGTGAAAAACACAGATTAGCTTCTTTAATCAAAGTCTTACCGGAACTCCTCTTGATTTGAGATACTCTTTTGTTTCTTTTATGGTGTACTCTCTATAGTGAAAAATCGATGCAGCAAGTGCAGCGTCAGCCTTTCCGTCAACAAGCCCCTCATACAAATGTTCAAGCGTCCCTACCCCGCCTGATGCAACTACTGGTATTGAAACAGCTTCTGCAATTGTTCTTGTCAGTTCAATATCATAACCATCTTTTGTGCCGTCCCTGTCCATACTCGTAAGCAGGATTTCACCAGCGCCGAGCTCTTCCATTTTTTTAGACCATTTCACTGCGTCAATGAGTCTCATCTTTCTGCCGCCGTGTGTTGATATTGCCCACGCAAGTTCTTTTCCGGAAGGATACTTAAGGCGGACTTCATTTAATGAATCGTCACTAAACCACGGCTCTTCACTTACATCAGTCAATTTACCGGTAACTCTTTTAGCATCAACAGCAACAACAATACACTGACTTCCGAATCTTTCCGAAGCCTTTTTTATAAAGTAAGGGTCACGCACAGCAGTGGTATTAATTGAAACTTTATCGCAGCCTGAATTAAGAAGGTCTCTTATATCTTCCAGTGTCTTGATTCCCCCTCCAACAGTAAGAGGCATAAAAACATCATTTGCAGTTCTTTCAACAACATCAAGAATGGTCTTTCGTTTTTCATGAGATGCAGTTATATCAAGGAACACCAGTTCATCAGCACCCTGTTCATCATAGAACTTTGCATTCTCCACAGGGTCGCCTGCGTCCGTAAGGTTCTGAAAGCTTACGCCCTTCACAACCCTTCCGTCCCTTACATCAAGACATGGTATTATTCGTTTAGCCAGCAATTTATTTCTCCGCTCTCCGAATCATTTCAGTCTTAATTTTGATTTTGTGCAGGATGTTCTCCTCGAGTGGTTTGTCGATGCGACCCTCGGACCCCGAAGTTTCGGGACGAGCCTGCCGGTAGGCAGGGCAGGCAGGAATGAGCGTAAGGAGAGTATCCTGTGCAAACATATCAGCTGAATTACTTCCTGATTCTGTATCATCTATTAATCTTCACAATTTCTATTGCCTCTTTCAAATTCAGCGCTCCTGAATAAAGCGCCTTTCCTGTTATCACTCCCCGGAGATTTTTAATCTGCATCAGGTTTTTTATGTCATCAATTGACGATACACCTCCTGAGGCAATAACAGGGATTTTAAGTGCATTCACCATTTTAGCCATTGCATCAAGATTCGGTCCTGAAAGCATACCATCTCTTGCTATATCAGTATAAATAATTCCCGCAGCTCCGTGAGTCTCTACTTCCCTCGCAAATTCAATTGCCTTTAATTCTGTTATTTCCTCCCAGCCCTTAACAGCGACTTTACCGTCTTTGGCATCAATCCCCACAAGCACTCTTCCGGGAAATTCTTTACATGCCTTCTTAACCATGTCAGGCTCACTGGCAGCAGATGTGCCGATTATGGCTCTGTCTATCCCAAGATTGAAAAGCCTTTCTATCCTGCCTATATCCCTTATACCGCCTCCAACCTGAACAGGTATGTTAATAGCTTTCCTTATTGAAGCAATCACATTAAAGTTTTTCTGCTCGCCTGTAAATGCTCCGTCAAGGTCAACTACATGCAGCAGCTTTGCTCCAAGATCGGCCCAGTGTTTTGCCATGGACACAGGGTCATCGGAGTAAACTGTAACTGCCTCTTTTTTACCCTGGACAAGCCTTACGCATTTGCCGTCTTTGATATCTACTGCCGGTATCACAATCATGGGTTGAGTATATCAGAGCCTTTTAAGCCAAATCAAATGGTATGAGAGTAATAAATGATATGCGGTTAACAATTGACAATACTATTCATTTTGTTTTATTATAATAATTGATTAGAAACCTTTAAACTGGTCCTGAGAGGCTAGAAAGGAAACCCTTGATGCACCCAACATCCAACACAAAACTTCAACGCGCTAATTGCGCAAACACCTTTTATCTCCCGGGCCTGAGGCTCCTGGAGAAAGAAAGGTTTTTTTATGCCTAAACAAATACTTGATAATAATGACATCAAACGAGCGCTCAGAAGAATAGCTCACGAAATCACCGAAAAAAACAAGGGTACTGAAAACCTCTGCCTTATCGGAATACAGAAAGGCGGTGTCATCCTGGCTAACAGGCTGGCATCCCAGATCGAGTCTATCGAAAACACACGTATTGAGGTCGGTACGCTTGATATAACGCTTTACAGGGATGACTTTAATATCAAAAAAGAGCAGCCGGTCGTAAAGAAGACCGATATTCCGTTCTCAATCACGGACAAAACAGTAGTACTTGTAGATGACGTGCTTTTTACCGGAAGAAGTATAAGAGCGGCAATGGATGCACTGATAGACTTTGGCAGACCTGCTTCCATACAGCTCGCAGTGCTTATAGACAGGGGACACAGGGAGTTGCCGATAAGGGCCGATTATGCGGGGAAAAATATTCCGACATCCTTTAATGACCGGGTAGATGTAATCCTGGATGAGCAGAATAAAGAAGACAGGGCGGATTTAGTAAATGGGTAGTAAAGAAAATTCAGAACCTATTTTAAAATCAAACGACCTCCTGGGCATAAAAGAACTTACGCCCGAGGAAATAAATCTCATTCTTGATACTGCCTCTGGTTTTAAAGATGTCCTGGGAAGGGACATAAAAAAGGTTCCTCCGTTAAGAGGTAAAACAGTTGTAAATCTCTTTTTTGAACCATCAACAAGGACAAGAATTTCCTTTGAACTTGCTGCCAAGAGATTAAGCGCTGATGTCACAAATTTCTCCGTGCCGACAAGCAGTGTAGTAAAAGGTGAAATACTAAAAGATACAGCACTTACAATCCAGGCCTTAGGCGCTGATTTTGTAGTGATACGGCACTCGTCAGCAGGCGTTCCGCATTTTTTAAGTAAAATCCTTGATATCTCCGTAATTAATGCCGGTGATGGTGCAAATGAACATCCGACACAGGCCCTTCTTGACCTGTTTACCATGAAGTCGCATAAGAAGAAAATTAAAGGGCTTACCGTTGCAATAATCGGAGATATTACTCACAGCAGGGTAGCAAAGTCTAATATCTATGGGCTGACTAAACTCGGAGCAAAGGTAAAGATAATTTGTCCGCCTACCTTAATGCCTGCCGGCATTGATAGTCTCGGAGTAGAAACATTTGATTCTTTAGAACACGGCATCAAAAAAGCCGATGTTGTAATGACACTCAGACTTCAGCTGGAACGCCAGGGTAAAGGTTTCTACCCCACACTTGAGGAATACTTCAATCTTTACGGTCTCACAAGAGAACGGCTTAATCTGGCAAAAGAAGATGTCATGGTTATGCACCCCGGGCCCATGAACAGGGGCGTTGAAATTGAATCAGAAGTTGCAGATGGAATTCAATCTGTAATCCTTGAACAGGTAACCAATGGCCTTGCAGTAAGGATGGCTGTTTTATATCTCCTTGCGGGAGTGGCAAAATGATGATACTAATAAAAAATGGTCGTGTAATTGATCCTTTTCAGGATATTGATGACTATCGGGAAATCCTGATAGATGGCAGCAGGATTCAAGGACTATACCCTAAAGGTAAAGGGCCAAAAGCAGACAAAGTCATCGATGTCTCGGACTGTATTGTTATTCCCGGTCTTGTTGATATGCACACACATCTCAGAGAACCTGGTTTTGAGTATAAGGAGACAATAGCAACAGGTACTATGGCTGCCCTAAAAGGTGGTTTTACCTCTGTATGCAGCATGCCCAATACAAACCCGGTAAACGATACAACATCAGTAACAGAATTTATTATAGAAAAGGCTTCAAAAGACGGAGCGTGTACAGTCTATCCGGTCGGGGCAGTAACAAAAGGACAGAAAGGCGAAGAACTGACTGAATTAGGGGCACTAAAAAAAGCTGGCTGTATAGCATTCTCTGATGACGGGCACCCTGTCACAAACAGCCTAATTATGAAACGGGCGTTTGAATACTCAAAGATATTTAACACTCTGTTAATTTCTCACTGCGAGGATTTGCAATTAACCGACGGCGGGGTAATGAACGAAGGTTTTGTCTCAACTATTCTGGGCTTAAAGGGAATCCCAAAAGCTGCTGAAGAGATAATGGTAGCCAGAGACATAGCACTGTGTGAACTCACAGGTGGCAGACTGCACATTGCCCATGTCTCCACAGAAGGTTCTGTAAAATTGATAAGAGACGCAAAGACACGCGGAATAAACGTAACTGCTGAAACATGCCCGCATTACTTTTGTCTGACCGATGAGGCTCTTAAAAGTTACAGCACAAATCTAAAAGTCAATCCACCTCTTAGAACTAAAAAAGATATTGCAGCTATTAAACAGGGGCTAAAGGACGGCACAATTGATGTAATTGCCACTGACCACGCCCCTCACCATGAAAATGATAAAAACAAGGAATTTGATGCAGCAAGCTCTGGGATCTCAGGACTTGAAACTGCCATGGTCCTTGGCATCCAGCTTGTTGAGCAGGGGATTCTTAACTTAAAGCAACTTGTTATGAAAATGAGCCTAACTCCTTCAAAAATAATGGGAATTAAAAAAGGAACATTGACGGTTGATGCTGATGCTGATATTGCGGTAATAAATCTTGGAAACAAGCTTAAGGTTGATTCATCCAGGTTTTTATCAAAAGGCAAGAACAGCCCGTTCAATGGATGGCATTTAAACGGAACTGTTGAGAAGACCATATCCATGGGAAAAATCTACGAATGGGGATAAAAACAATCCGCGGATTGTTTTGTTATTCGTTATACGTTAATCGTTAGTCGTAAATAACTAATAACGATTAACGGTTTCTTAAAATCTGCGGATATTACTGGAACAAAGACATGGACAAAAACAAAACAAAGGCTCTCTTAGTGCTGGCTGACGGAACTGTATTTGAAGGATGGAGTTTTGGTGCGGAAGGAGAAACTATTGGCGAGGTGGTTTTTAACACCTCAATGACAGGTTATCAGGAAATACTGACTGACCCTTCTTATAATGGCCAGATTGTCATAATGACATACCCTCAGATAGGAAACTACGGGGTCAATCTCCAGGATGCTGAATCGGGAGGCCCTAAGGCAGAAGGATTTATTGTTAAGGAATCTTTTGATTTTCCCAGTAACTGGCGCTCTGAAATAAGCCTCTCGACATACCTGAAACAAAATAAAATTGTAGGTATTGAAGGTTTGGATACAAGGGCACTTACAAAACATATAAGAGACAATGGTGTACAGATGGGCATTATTTCCTCGACAGACTCTGACCCGCAGAGTCTGCTGGAAAAGGCAAAACAGCATCCCGGAATTTCCTCTGTGGACCTTGTTAAAGAAGTAACAACAAAAAAACAATTTAAATGGAAACAATATACCTGGAAACGACAAATTAATAAATCAGCAAATCAGGGAATTAAAAAATCTGGAAGGCTAAAAATTACCTCACTGCTTCAGCGGTTTATTACGCCGCCTCATAAAAAAATTTTTGTCTATGATTTCGGAGTAAAACTAAACATCCTGCGGCACCTCGCAGAAACCGGCTGTAACATCACTGTGGTTCCGGCGCAAACACCTGCCGAAGAGGTCATTGAAAAAGCTGACGGCATTGTTCTAAGTAATGGTCCCGGGGACCCTCAGACAGTTACATATGCGATAGAAAATGCAAAAAAACTCCTGGGCAAAAAACCTGTACTCGGCATCTGTCTCGGTCATCAGATACTCGGTCTTGCACTTGGAGGTAAAACATACAAACTCAAATTTGGACATCACGGAGGAAACCATCCGGTGATGGATTTATCTACTGGCAAAGTTGAAATCACAGCGCAGAATCACAATTACTGTGTTGATATACACAGTCTCGGAGGACAGGTGGAGTTAGCCTGCAAAAATCTCTACGACGGTACCGAGGAAGGAATGAAACACAAGGACATGCCGATAATATCAGTACAATACCATCCCGAGGCTGGGCCCGGACCAAATGATTCAAGCCATATCTTCAATAGATTTAAAGAGATGATAAATAAATGGTAAAAACCTATCGCATTGAGACTGAAGGAGACCGCTTAATCTTTTCAACATCCTCATTTAAGGCTGAAAAATCAAGTTTCCTTCACAAAGACATTTATACTAAAGAATTTACCTCGGCACTTTTTGCATCTGCTGTATGTATGTTCACTTATCTGGTGATTGCCTTTGTCAGTAATGAAACAGTATTTATTCACTATCTAATCATCGTTGCTGTTTTTATAATTGCCTTCTTTGTCTCCAGAATATTCCTGTTTAAAGAAAAATATTTAACGGTAGTTTTTGATAAATCAAACAATCTGGTAAGTATTACTCGCCCGGGGTTTATTATAAAAAGCACGGAACGGATTCCCTTAAATAACATAAATTCAATTGATGTCGGAAGCAGGAAATTTATTCCTGAGAATCTTAATGGAATTAAATTTGTTGAGAAAATCTCCTCACAGCATGGGATCTATGTCCCCGGCCTGGGTGATGAAGAAGAATATATAACACTTTCTTTAAGAATATCTGACGGTTCTGAAAAAACTATTTATGCAGGAAATGCAAAAGAAGAACCGGAGATACCGTTAAAAGAGATAAAGCAGTTCTTGCAAATGCAGTAGCAAGAGAAAAAACGGCATGCCGAAGAGAACAGACATAAAGAATATTTTACTGATTGGGCCTGGTCCTATAATTATAGGACAGGCCTGCGAGTTTGATTATTCGGGGACTCAGGCCTGCAAAGCACTACGCGAAGAAGGTTATAAGGTAATACTTGTTAATTCAAATCCTGCTACAATCATGACTGACCCTGAAATGGCTGATGTTACCTACATCGAGCCGCTAACCCCTGCTATCCTTGAGATGATAATCAAAAAAGAGCGCCCTGACGCCCTCCTGCCCACAATGGGCGGACAGACTGCGCTGAATCTTGCAGTAGAACTCTCTGAAAAAGGAATCCTCGATAAATACAAAGTAGAACTAATAGGAGCAAAACTCCATGCAATAAAAAAGGCTGAAGACAGAGAATTATTCAAAGATGCGATGCTAAAAATAGGATTAGAGATTCCTGAAAGTTTGTATGTAAATTCTGTTGCCGAGGGAATAAAAGCAGTTGAGCAATTTAATTTCCCTTTAATTTTAAGACCTTCCTTTACACTGGGGGGTACAGGCGGAAGCATTGCCTACAACATGGAAGAATACAATGATAACCTCAACCAGGCGCTTAAACTCAGTCCTGTTCACCAGGTCCTTATAGAAGAGTCGGTAATCGGGTGGAAGGAATTTGAACTTGAGGTAATGCGCGATAGCAAGGATAATGTGGTCATCATTTGTTCAATAGAAAACTTTGACCCTATGGGCATCCACACAGGAGACTCCATTACTGTCGCACCAGCACAGACCCTTACCGACAAAGAATATCAATATATGAGAGACGCTGCAATAAGCATAATCCGTGAAATAGGTGTGGACACCGGCGGTTCAAACATCCAGTTTGCCATTAATCCTGATGACGGACAGATGTTTGTAATCGAGATGAATCCAAGAGTTTCAAGAAGTTCTGCTCTTGCATCTAAAGCCACAGGATTTCCGATAGCCAGGATAGCAGCAAAATTAGCTGTTGGATTAACACTCGATGAAATACCAAACGACATAACTAAAGAAACCCCGGCATCTTTTGAGCCCACCATTGACTATGTCGTTGTAAAATTCCCAAGATTTGCCTTTGAAAAATTCCCTGAGGCTAATTCAGTACTTACAACACAAATGAAATCCGTAGGTGAAGCCATGTCAATCGGCAGAACTTTTAAAGAAGCTCTGCACAAATCAATCCGCAGTCTTGAAACCGACAGCTATGGTTTTGAATCCCAGGAAGCAGATATCGATGAAATTAAGACAAAATTGAAAATCCCTGGCTGGAACCGTATATGGTATATTGCGCAATCGTTCAGGACGGGTATGGGCATTAATGAAATACACGAACTGACACAGATTGATCCATGGTTTCTTCACAATATCAGACAAATAATAGAAGTGGAAACTGAAATCAAACATCTTGCTACCGGTATAAAAAAGGATAAAAGCCTGAGTCTGGCACCTTATTTAATGCCAAAAGAACTATTGAGAACAGCAAAGGAACATGGTTTTTCCGACAGTATGATTGCGCAGTTACTTAATACAGATGAAAAAACCCTAAGACACCTCAGACATAACATCGGACTAAAACCAGTATATAAAATGGTTGACACGTGTGCTGCTGAATTTAAGACATATACACCGTACCTCTACTCTACGTACGAAAAGCCGTACTACAGGATAGAAGATGAGAAGATAAGAAGATTGGAAGATGAGAAAGCAAAGGCTTCAAAAACTCACAACTTCTCAACTTCTCAACCTCTTAACTTCATGCCTCATGCAGAGAGTGAAGTTAATCCCTCAAACAGAAAAAAGGTTGTAATACTCGGAAGCGGGCCGAATAGAATCGGTCAGGGAATTGAATTCGACTACTGCTGTGTTCATGCTGTCTTTGCCCTGAAGGAGCTCGGATACGAAACAATAATGATAAACTGCAATCCTGAAACCGTAAGCACTGACTATGATACATCTGACAGGTTGTATTTTGAGCCATTGACACTTGAAGATGTCCTTAACATTATTGAGGCAGAAAAACCAGAGGGAATTATAGTACAGTTTGGCGGACAAACGCCTTTAAAGCTTGCTGTACCGCTTGAAAAAGAAGGAGTCAAAATTCTTGGCACTTCTCCTGATTCAATAGACAGGGCAGAGGACAGAAAGCGATTCAAGACACTTTTGCATAAACTGGAACTTCGACAACCTGAAAGCGGAACAGCGCTGTCTGTTGACAAAGCCATTGAAGTTGCAAAAAAAATAGGCTTTCCTGTGATGGTAAGACCGTCCTATGTTCTTGGAGGAAGGGCTATGGAAATCGTTTATGACAAAAAGAGTCTCAAGGACTACATGAAAAGGGCTGTTAAGGCATCTCCTGAACATCCTGTATTAATAGATAAATATCTCGAGGATGCTATTGAAATCGATGTCGATGCAATTTCCGATAAGACTGACGTAATCATTGGCGGAATTATGGAACATATAGAAGAAGCCGGTATACATTCAGGTGATTCTGCATGCTCTCTTCCACCTTATTCTTTGTCCGCTGAGATAATAGACAAAATAAAAACTCATACGGTAGCGCTCGCAAAAGAACTAAATGTCATCGGGCTCATGAACATACAGTTTGCCGTTAAAGACAACGACATTTATATATTGGAAGTAAATCCAAGGGCTTCACGCACAATCCCTTTTGTGAGTAAGACTACGGGTATTCCTCTTGCAAAAATAGCTGCAAAGGTCATGGTCGGAACTTCTCTAAAAGAGATGGGAATTACATCAGAAGTGGAATTGCCTCATATTGCTGTTAAAGAAGCGGTATTCCCTTTTGACCGGTTCATAGGGGTTGATACACTGTTAGGTCCTGAAATGAAATCCACTGGAGAAGTAATGGGAATTGATAAAGATTTCGGCAGGGCATACTCAAAGGCCCAGACATCATCTAACAACACCATGCCTCTCAGTGGAAAAGTCTTCATCAGTGTAAAAGACAAAGATAAGCCTACTCTACCTCCTATGGTAAGTAAACTTTTATCCCTTGGCTTCTCGGTAATCGCTACCAGGGGAACTGCGGCCTACCTTAAGAAACATGGACTAAGTGTTGAGACTGTAAATAAGGTTACGGAAGGAAGACCAAACATCGTAGACTATATAAAAAACAACAAGATTAATTTTGTAATAAACACTGTTACCGGTGCAAAGGCACAGAAGGACTCCTTCTCAATAAGGGAAAGCGCTCTGCGGCACGGGGTCACATACACTACAACAATCGCAGGTTCAAGAGCAGCAATAAATGCTATAGAAGTAATACTCAAAAAGCAATTAAATATACTTTCACTTCAGGAATATCATAAGGCAGTGCATAAAACACCTAAAAACTGTCATTAGTTATTGGTCTACGACCAGTAGGGTAGAGTTACCGGTTATTAGTTGTCACTATTAACAAATAATAAAATCCATGGGGTTTACTTCAACCGGCAGAGGTTGTTAGAATGAAGAGTGAGTGTTAGTGAACGAATACAAATAATAAACAAAGTCCCTACATTCAGGTTTCCGAAGGGAACATTAAATTGTTTGAGGGTTGACAGCAATGAAAAAATTTCCAATAACTTCTCAGGGATACGAAAAACTTCAAACAGAGCTTCAAAAACTTCTTAAGATAGAACGCCCGCAAAATATAAAGGCCATTGCTGAAGCAAGAGATCACGGTGATTTATCAGAAAATGCCGAATATCATGCTGCAAAAGAAAGGCAATCCTTTATTGCGGGACGCATTCAGGAGATTCAAACCAAGCTTGCTTTCGCAGAAGTTATAGACCCATCAAAAATATTGCAGGATAAAATCGCCTTTGGCGCACAAGTAAAACTTCTGGATACAGCCACTAATGAAGAAAAAAATTTTATTCTGGTCAGCCCTGACGAAACCGACGTTAAAAATGGAAAGATTTCCTTTAATTCCCCTGTTGGGAAATCCCTTATTGGCAAATCTGTTGGTGATGTTGTGACTGTGAAGGCACCCGCAAAAACAACGGAATACGAAATATTAGAGATACGTTTTGAGTAAATTATTTCAAGCATCTGTAACGGAGAATAAGCAACTCGCAAAAAACTATTATCTCATCACATTGCATCCTTTAAAAAGAATCACGAAACCAGAGCCAGGACAATTTTTTATGCTTTCTGCTGGCAATAGCCTTGACCCCTTGTTAAAACGGCCTTTCAGTCTCCACAGATGGCTCGGCCCAGACTTTCAAATACTCTACAGGATTGTTGGCAAAGCAACAGAAATATTAAAAGAGAAAAAAAAGGGCGATGTTTTAGAAATTATGGGACCTCTTGGCAACGGCTTTCCTTTAATTAAGAGACATGACAAGCCTATTCTTATAGGCGGAGGGCTCGGGATTGCACCTATTTTTGCCTTTGCAGAAACAATTGCCGATAAAAAGCCTCTATTTTTTATCGGAGCAAAAACCAAAAAGGAACTATTATGTGTGGATGAATTGAAATCAATCGGTATTAACCCTATAATCTCCACTGATAACGGCACCTTGGGCCGCAAGGGGCTCATAACAGATATATTGGAAAAATTTTTGGCAAGACATTCATCACTCGCCGCGCGCTACTCTTTATATGCCTGTGGTCCAAAACCAATGTTAAGAGAATTATCTCACATAACAAAAAAATATGGATTGAGGGCGTACGTTGCACTTGAAGAAAATATGGCTTGTGGCATCGGAGCCTGTTTAAGCTGTGTGGTAAATACCAAAGAGGGATTAAAACGTGTTTGCAAAGAAGGGCCGGTATTTACTATAGAGGAAATCATCTGGTGAAGCACAACAGTTCAAACCGTTCAAACCGTTCAAAAATGAAAAAAACGTTAAATCTTAACGTCAACATAGGCAGATTAAAGCTCAAAAATCCAGTTATGACTGCTTCAGGAACATTTGGTTATGGAGCCGAATATTCGGAATTTCTAAATTTAAACAATCTTGGAGCAGTTGTTGTGAAAGGGTTATCGCTCCTCCCTAAAAAAGGAAATCCTCCACCCCGTATTGTGGAAACACCTGCCGGTATGCTTAATGCCATCGGCCTTCAGAACATAGGTATTGAAAATTTCATAATGGAAAAACTTCCTTTCCTGAAAAAACTTGCTACTCCGATAATAGTTAATTTCTTCGGCGACTCAATCGACGAATATGTAAAGGCAGCGGAGAGATTAAGCTCAGTAGACGGAATACATGCGCTTGAGATGAATATATCGTGCCCAAATAAACAAGCGGGCTGGAGCATCTTTGGCACAGACCCAAAGCTATCCTTCGAAGTTGTCAATTCAGTCCGCAAAGCAACAGGCCTCACCCTCATAGTCAAACTCTCACCTAATGTAACCGACATTGCCCTAATGGCAAAAGTGGCTGAAGATGCAGGAGCTGATGCAGTGTCTCTTATAAACACATTAACTGGAATGGTTATTGATATTAAAACAAAAAAACCAAAGCTCGCAAACATTACAGGAGGTCTTTCAGGCCCTGCTATCAGACCGGTAGCTGTAAGGATGGTTTGGGAATGTCATAAGGCTGTCCATATTCCAATCATCGGTATGGGTGGTATAATATCTGCAGATGACGCCATTGAATTTATCCTTGCAGGGGCGAGCGCAGTAGCCGTAGGTACCGCAAACTTTATTAATCCAGTGACTGCGCAGACTATAAT
>VAPA010351733.1_pt1 | contig 20943 bp, 19 predicted proteins | sample 3395041 | NCBI WGS metagenome assembly VAPA01 (sample SAMN08290432, study PRJNA428436) | hydrothermal vent metagenome | isolation source: Deep-sea hydrothermal vent chimney | place: Indian Ocean: Southwest Indian Ridge | depth 1973 m m
AATGCCAAGATGAACGAGGTGTCTGCTGCGATGGGGCTCGTCGGGCTGGAAAGTGTGGACGAATTTATGGAGAACAATCATCAGAACTACCTCCACTATCAACAGGAACTGAAGGGAATTCCGTGGCTCAGCCTGGTTACCTACAATGAACGTGAGAAGTGCAACTATCAATATATCGTTATTGAAATAGACAGCCCGCAGTTGCACATCGGCCGCGATCTGTTGATAGATATACTGCACGCTGAAAATGTTCTTGCACGCCGTTACTTTTACCCCGGATGTCATCGGATGGAACCATACCGCTCCTCGTACAGCGGGCCGGCTCTTCCGGCAACCGAGAAGCTGTCCGAAAGCGTCATCTCTCTGCCAAATGGCAGTTCGGTTGATCGAAACGACATCAGCCTGATCTGCAATATCATCAGATTTGCGATAGAAAACGGACCGGAGGTTACGGAAGTGCACGAAAGCGCGGACCGCAACTGAGCCGGGAGACCAAGTTGACCGCAGAATCCTCACCCGGCATAAGCGTAATCATCTACTGCTACAATCATGAGAAATACCTTGAAGAGTGTATCGACAGCATACTTGCCCAAACCCTTCAACCACTTGAAATCATCATCTGCGACGACCATTCGACTGATTCCAGCTTCCAGATCATAGAAGCATACGGCAGAAAGCATCCCGGCCTGATCAGACCGCACAGGCATGATCAGAATATGGGAATGCACTTCAACGCCAATTACGGTCTTCGACAGGCCAGCGGGAATTTGATCTCGAGCCTCGGAGGTGACGACAGGTGGCTTCCAGGCAAACTTGAAGCCGAATTCAAGGTTCTCCGGGATTCCACCGGGGCGACGATTGCCTATTCCAATGTCTACACTATAGATGCAGAGGGAAAGCGCACCGGTATCTGGTACGACGGCAAAGGTCCGATTCCACCGAGCGGCGATGTCTTCACTGAAGTATTCTCGAGGCGTTTTTTCACGGTCCCCGATAACGTCTTCCGGAACCAGCTGATGTACCGGTCCCTGCTCGAGGAGACCGGATACTACGACGAATCGATTCCGATCCATCTTGACTGGGATTTCAAAATCAGGCTCGCTGCCAGGCACAAAGTAGTCTACTCCGGCGAAGCGATGGTGGAATACCGCATACATGACGAAGGTGTGCACGGTTCTCCCCCCGCGGTACACCTGGAATCGATGAGTGCCGTATATGAGAAGAACCTGCCCCTGCTCGAGGAGCGATCTATCGAGGAATCGATCCGAATAAGATGCAATATGGAGAGCCGGCTGGCCCTGGTGGCCAGCCTGGTTAAGGATGGAAAGAAAACAACACGATACACCGCAGATGCTGTATACATGAGCAACCGCTCCCTGCTTGAACAGCTCTCTGACGATGACCGGGAGGATCTGGAGAGGGAACTGGCCAGCGAACTCGTCTCGCTGGCTCTGCTGTCGGCCGGGAAGATGCTGTTCAGAGGGAAAATTCGCACTGCTTTCACGTATCTTCCGGAACTGTTGAGGCACGCCCCCCGTCATCTGAATCCGGGATTTATCGTTTCCATTGTTCTGCCGCGCTGGATCTCTGCTCCAGCGAAAACCGTCTTCCGCCCGCTCCGCAGGGCTCTGTGGAAGCCTGGAGGGATGTAGAGATCAAAGAGTTATTCAAATCAACCGCTCTCCTGAGCATTCAGAGATTGACCACCCTGGCCCTGGGTATCATCAGGGTCAAGGTATCAGCGATCTTCCTGCTTCCAGCCGGTGTAGGAATAGTGGCCCAGCTGAACAGCATGCGGTTGCTTCTGGAGCAGTTTGTGAGCCTGGGAGTGGGCAGCGGTATCACGAAATACGCTGCTGAATATTCCAGTGAAAGGGACAGAGAATCCTTCAGATTGTTGATCCGGACTGCCACCTCAGGCTTCCTGATAATCGGAGTTTCAGCATTCGTTGTATGCCTTCTCTTCTCGCGTCGGCTTGCTTCGCTGATCGTGGCCGATCCATCCCTGGGACTGCTGATCGTTATCATCGGAGCGGCGGTTCCGATAATCGTGCAGGTGGAGGTAATCTCCCGGTGCCTTCAGGGAATGCTGAAAATCAGGGAAATGGTGCTGCTATCGATCATCAGTGCATTCCTCGGGCTGATAGTCACGATCCCTCTCATCATCCTGGCAGGTGTTACGGGAGCGATCGTTTCGATCCTCCTGTCAGCAGCGATCGCATTCATCATCGGCCAGTTCTATCTTAGAAATGTTGTGCTCAAAGAGTATGACATCCGCCTCCGTCTGAGCCCTCCCGACAGAGGCATGAGCATCAAACTGCTCCGGTTCGGGGGGACAAGGGGTGTGGTCGCGGTCCTGGAGGCGATCACGATTCTGACAATCCGCAGTCTTATTATCGGCCGTCTGGGAGCCGATGCCAACGGACTCTACGAGGTGGCCATCGCGCTGTCGAATCAGTACCTGGGAATTATCCTGGCTGCAGTGTGGACCTACGGGATGCCCAAGGTAGCCACGATGCCGGGGGATTCAGAAGGCATTTCCCGGCTGCAGAACGATGCCCTACGCCTCATCTTCCTCACTCTGGTACCACTTATAGTGCTGATACTTGTTTTTAGAGAAATCTGGATTCCGATCCTCTTCAGCGGGGCCTTCCTGGGTGCATACACACTGATCAGCTGGGAGCTGCTGGGAGACATCTTCAGGGCAACAGGCTGGGCTGCTAATCTGACGATACTTCCCAGAGAGAGGTTCGGTTTCCTTATCGGGATCAACCTGGGGCGCTTTACGATCCAGCTGGTTTCCTTCTGGCTGCTCCTGCCTCGACTGGGGCTGGTTGCAGCTCCCCTCTCTTACGCTCTGGCCAACGGCATCATGCTTCCTGCAATCCTGCTCGGACATTACATCTACGATCGTTTCACCTATTCCGCTCAGAACTGGATTTTGATCGCCAAATCGGTTCCGGTACTGCTGCTCGCGCTTTTTATGACATTGTCCCCTGATCCCAAGCCCCTGCTGAACTACCTTCTGCCTCTTGCAGCACTGGGAATCTGGGCAATGGTCACAGTAAGCCGGGAAGAATACAGGAACGTAATCGGAAGCATCGCAGGCTTGTTGACCCGGGAGGAGAAGTGAATGTTGGATTTGACGGGAGACTCACGCCGCAGGAGGATTGGCCGATGACAGATAGTATAACCCCGATTTTCCTTCTCTCACTGCCCCGTTCGGGTTCGACCCTGCTGCAGCGCATCCTCGCATCGCACAGCATGATCTCTACTCAATCTGAACCGTGGCTGCTGCTGCCACCCTTCTATGCGCTCAGAAAAACCGGAATCGTTTCCGAATATGGCCACCGCGACCTGTCACTTGCTTTCGAGGATTTCTGCAGGAGCCTGCCCGATGGAAAAGAAGGCTACTATCGAGCGATAAAGGGGATGGCAGTGGAACTATATTCTCAGGCAGCAGATGCAGGAAGCCGGTATTTCCTGGACAAAACCCCGCGTTACCATCTGATAGTTGAAGAACTTCTTGAGACTTTCACTGAAGCGAAATTCATCCTGCTCTGGAGGAATCCCCTGGCAGTGGTAGCCTCAATAATGGAAACATGGCATCGTGGCAAGTGGCTGCCTGACCTGTTTAATACAGATCTATACGGTGGTCTGGAAAGACTGGCAGACGTGGCATCATCCGGCAGTGGTCGTATCCACCAGGTGCGGTTCGAGGAGTTGATCACTTCTCCTGAACCCGTTGTTTCAGGGATCTGTGGTTACCTCGACCTCTCCCTGCAGCCCGACATGCTGGAAGACCTGTCAGCCAAACAGCTGGAAGGGCATATGGGGGATCCAGCCGGCACCGAGCTGTATTCAGAAGTCAGCAGTGAACCTCTCGCGAAATGGAAAGAGATCCTGGCCGGCCCGGTCCGCAAATCGTGGAGCAGACGATATCTCAGCTGGATTGGAAAGGATCGTCTGGAGCTGATGGGTTACGACCTGGCCCAATTACTTCGGGAGCTGGATGAAATACCCGTGAAAGCTGGTTCCCTCTTCCCCGATCTTCTACGTACCTTGCGGGGAAAATTCCTGAACGCCGAAAGGAAGATAGTATAACATGCAGGTCAAGATTGAAGAGAAGCATCCGGATGGAATCGTAGTAGTCCGCTCCGAAGTTTTCGAAGATGAGCGGGGTTTCTTTTACGAAGTATTCCGGGCTGACCAGTTCGCAGAACTGGGCCTGCCCTCTTCCTTCGTGCAGGACAACCATTCCGGCTCTGTGAGAGGAGTCTTGCGCGGCCTCCATTTCCAGTGGGATCCACCCATGAGTAAGCTGATGAGGGTTACTTCTGGAACAGCATTTCTTGTAGCAGTCGATATCAGGAAGGGATCCCCCACTCTCGGCCAGTGGTTCGGGCAGGAGTGCAACGCACGGGACGGCCTGCAGGTATGGGCACCGGCCGGATTTGCACGGGGTTTCTGCGTCACTTCCGAATGGGCAGAGATCCAGTACAAGTGTACGGGGATCTATAACAGCGCAGGGGAATCGGGAATCTTGTGGAACGATCCCGCGATCGGAATAGACTGGCCTGTTGGAGAGCCTATCCTTTCCGGTAAAGACAGGGTCGCCCAGACCCTCGAGGACTGGCTGGCTGGATCGTTTTCGGATAATTTCATATACGGAGCAGAGGAATCGTCTTGAACATTCTGATAGCCGGCGGAGCAGGATATATAGGCAGTGCGCTGGTACCCGGATTGCTGGAACGTGGTTACCCAATTGATGTGGTCGACATGTTCTGGTTCGGTGACTACCTGCCCGAAAAGGTCATCCGGATCGAGAAGAATGTGATGGATCTCGAAGAGAGAGACCTTGAGAAGTACGAGCAGGTGATATGGCTGGCCGGTCTATCCAGCGATCCGATGGCAGAACTCTCTCCCAGCATGAACTTCATTTACAATGCTGCAGCGCCGGCATATCTGGGCTACATCGCCCGCCGGGCAGGTGTGAAGAAATTCATCTACGCGAGCTCATGTTCTGTGTATGGATATGCGATCGACAGGCTTTTCGATGAAGACGCACCGGCCATATCCGATTACCCGTACGGGATCTCCAAATTGCAGGGGGAACAGGCAGTTCTACAGATGGTAAATGACGATTTTTCAGTCATCTGCCTCAGGAAAGGTACCGTAAGCGGTTACAGCCCTCGCATGCGCCTCGACCTGATAGTCAACACCATGTTCAAGACAGCCATGCAGGATAAGAGGATCGTTATCAACAATCCGGCTATCTGGCGTCCCGTTATCAGCATTCACGATGTCGAAAGCGCTTATCTTCGTGCGGTTGAGGCTCAGGAGAATATCTCGGGCATTTTCAATATCGCATCGGGCAATTACACCGTTGGTGAGGTGGCAGATATTGTGAAGGAGACGTTCGAAACCTGTCTCGATATGACTGTGGACCTGGAGATTAAACAGATCCAGGATTACCGGAACTACAAGGTTTCAACCGAAAAAGCCCGGAAGGTTCTCAGCTTCAAACCAAAGCACGACATCGAGGCGATCGTCCATGATCTTATTGAAAACAGAGAGAAGTTCTCCGACTTCGAAAATCCTTCCTACTACAACATGAAAGTCTTCAAGAACCTGGTCTGATCCAATCGGCGATATCTCTCCAGAATGCATTTGCAGCACCGCCGCCATGCATCACGATGAAAGATACGAAGCCGATCCTTCATCAACAGTGTCTTTCATCTGGGTATGTAAACCTCCAGATTATTAAAAAAACCAGCAGGATCCGTGATATGTTCTATCTCGCCTCCAATATGGCTTCCGGCTGATCTCATTTCCCAGTTCCCAATCTGCCTGTTACTATCAGCCACACGATCCTGAGTCCGTCGAGCAGGAAGAAGAGAGGCATGGTCGTGAACCAGGCCAGAGGGGGTGAGTAGCGGCGGAAGAGGATGCAGTGGCTTCTGAACTTCTGCAGGATCTTCCGGCGTGTAACGACACCCCAGTATGCACCGATCTTGTGCCACATCACCGATCGCGGAACGTATACCAGTCTGAAACCGGCTCTGGCGGCCCTCAACGAGAAATCGGTGTCTTCTGCATAGGCGATGTAACCGGTGTCGATCAATCCGATTTTTTTCACGACCTCCCGTTTCATCATCAGGGCGCAGCCGGTTACGTAATCGGTGTTGCTGATGGAATCGTACTGCCCCACATCCCGCTCTCTGATTCCCCGGTGCTTGATAAGTCCGCGCCACAATGAGACCTCTCCGCCGGCGAACCACAGTGTGTCAGGTTCAGAGTGGTAATAGATCTTCGGTCCCAGCAGTCCGATCTCTGGATCAGATTCGCCCACTTCCACCAGTTCAGATATGAATTCAGGATCAAAAAGAGTGTCATTATTGAGCAGGATTATGTAGTCGGCACCGCTCTCCATGGCGTATTCGATGCCTGCATTATTGCCGCCCGACCACCTGAGGTTCTCACCATTCTCGATGAGTGTGACGTCGGGATAGTCGGAGCGGACGGCTTCGATCGATCCGTCGGTCGAGCCGTTGTCCGAAACAACGATCTCCATGTTCCGGTATGTCACCTTCGACAGGGATTGGAGGCATTCGAGGAGGTTCTCCCTGTCATTCCAGGTCAGGACGATACAGCACACAGAAGGGATGTCACTCATCTCTTCCTCCGCAGTCCGGCCTCTCTCCTGATACGGCCAGCCGCCGGCCGAACTCCGATCCTTATGCCGGTGAGAAGCTCACCGGCAATTCTTAGCGGAGCATTTCCGGGCAGGCGGGATGCGAACACATCCACAATACATTTCAGCAGATGGCTCGCCACCATGATCAGCAGAACCCATGCCTCATGTCGAGAAAAGATCAGCGCCATACTCCTGCTCCGGGACGCGTATCTGGCCAGCAGATCTTCCGGCGAAAGGTTTATATCATCCCCGGAGCTCACTCGGGAGAGTGTAATCCGGGCGTCGGGCGTAAAAAAAGTGCGACCGCCGGCCTTGGCCAGTCTTGTAAAGAATTCGACATCCTCGTATGGCCATCCCGACTCGAAGGTCTCATCGAAACCTCCCAGCTTCAGGGCGATTTCACGCCGCACCGCACAGTTGCTGCCTGATGCCAGAGAGGAAGTGGATGGCTGAGAGTTCGAATAATCTGTCACCACATGGCCTGTCCAGCGCAGCTGTCCGCCCGGTCGGGTTCCCGGAAATGGTGTGGAAAGTGGTGGGTCGATTGCACCTGCGACGGCATCGACACCTCGATCGAGGAAGGCCAGTCTGACTGATTCGAGCCATCTCTCGACCGGCTCCGCACCACCCTGAAGAAACGCCACCACTTCTCCTTCTGCATCGAGAAGGATCGCATTGCGTGCTGCTGCGTCGGAGGCCTCTCTGTTATCGGCCACAAGAAGAGTATCACTTTCTCTCAATTGTCCCACGACCGCTCCGATCGTCGTATCGATAGATTTTCCCTCTCCCCCCACGATGCCAACGGTAATGGTCGGTCCCTCTTCACTCACACTCCTGCCTCCATCGATGCCAACCGGAGAACAGCCAGTGACAGATCCCTCCAGACCGGCAAACCTGATTCCCCTTCCAGTACAGGAAGATGTGCTGCTTCTCTGTCGGCAACGATCCCTGAGAGAATCGAAGCGAGTGACTTCGGGTCATCTGGAGGGACCAGCCAGCCATTCTTTCCTTCGGTAATCATCTCGGGCAGAGCTCCGACACGCGTGGTGACCACAGGACGGTTGAACGCGAAACTGAGAGCGGCCACCCCACTCTGCGTGGCGTGACGGTATGGCAGAACTGTCACGTCGGCCGCTGCGAAATAGACTGAAACCTCACTGTTCGGAATGTACCGATCCTCCACCCTGACCCTTTCCTGCAGGCCCAGCGCCTCTATCGTCGCATCGTATGACGTGCGAGATCCGTAGAATTCACCTGCAACTATGCAGGTCCACTTCTGTTTGGAAGGCAGCATTGCCAGAGCATTAAGAAGTGTGTCGAGCCCCTTGTACTCTCTGACCAGGCCGAAGAAGAGGAATACAGTTTCATCACTCTTTATTGCCAGGTTCTCTCTGGCCTGCTCTCTCTCAGGTGCTTCCAGAGTGTGCGGCAGGTCGTAGCGGGGATGCAGGATCACCTTGATTGCGGCCCGCCGGTTGAGCTGCCTGAGCCGGGCGGCCATCTCGTCGCCGCCTGTTATGAGGAAGTCCGCCCTCTTCAAAACCCTTGCCGTGAGCACTGTTCCCAGGGGCATCTTCTCATGAGAATCCACGTTGTGACATATAAAACCGATCCTTCTGCTGCTATCGAGCCTTTTGAGCAGACCGAGATAGGCGGGCGCAAAGAAGGGATGCCACCAGTGAAAGAGAACCGCTTCGGGATCTAGATCTTTTATCCATGAACCTCCCCTTCTCCAGCTCGGGAACCAGAGGGGCCTGAGTATCTGTTCGCCCAGGGAAGGAAGAGCGCTCTCCGAGAGGTCTGACGGTGTGGTACCGGGAAAGAGAAGGCGAGGATACAATCGAGAGAAATTCAGGACTTCAACTTCTGCTCCGTCGGCCTTCAGCTGTTCAACAAGGGCAAAATGATAGTGAGCGATTCCCCCCCGCCATGGAGGGGCCGGCCCGACACTGACGATCCTCATTCCGCCTCTTCGGGCCACACACTCTCGATAAGATAGGTTTCACCCTCCTTCGGCTCACGGGCCATCATCTCTCCCAGCAGGCCGAAGAAGATGAACTGCAAACCCACGATGACCATCATCACCGCCAGGAAGAGGAGTGGGCGATCACCGATCGAGCGACCCATGAACTTCTCAAAGAGCAGATAGCCGTTCAGTACAACGCCGATGACCAGGATCAGACCGCCGAAGGGGCCGAAGAAGTGAAGGGGACTCGACACGTAGCGGTTGAGGAACATCACGGTGAGCAGGTCGAGGAAACCGTGCAGGAAACGGGATGGTCCGAACTTCGTTTTTCCAAATGACCGCGGCCTGTGATTGACAGGTTTCTCACCTACCCGGAAACCGGCCCTGTGGGCGATCGCGGGTATATAGCGGTGAAGTTCCCCGTGGACCCGCAACACCCTGACCACCTCCACACGGTAGGCTTTCAGCCCGCAGTTGAAATCATGCAGTTTCACTCCCGAAATGAGTCTGGTGGCATAGTTGAAGAGGCGTGAGGGCAGTCTCTTCGACAGCGGGTCGCAGCGGACTTTCTTCCAGCCGCTTACCAGGTCGAGGTTCTCCGATTCCAATTTCTCTACAAGTCCCGGAATCTCGGCTGGATCATCCTGCAGGTCCGCGTCCATAGTGATTACGAAGCGTCCTCTTACCCTGTGGAATGCTGCATCGAGAGCGGCCGATTTCCCGAAATTGCGTCTGAAATTGATAATCCGAACCGAACTATCGGAAAGCTGCAGCTTCTTCAGTTCCTCTTTGGAACCGTCAGTCGACCCGTCATTCACGAAAATAATCTCGTGATCGGAGATCGATGTAAGGGCCTCTTTGAGTTCGGTGTGCAGTGGCCCCAGCGATTCCACCTCATTGTAGAGTGGGATGACCACGCTCAACCGTATCTGGGATTGATCCATCTGACACTTCCCGTATATGAAATGACCTGATCTGTTATTGTAGTTCCCGTCCGGATAATGCTAACCGGCAACAGCCAGATTCGCGGTCCACAGAACGGACTCCGGATGGGCACTATTGTAGCTTACCAGGCCTGTATCCTTCTTCATTAATCGGCTCGACCGCCGACGGTGGTATCTCCCTTCCGAAGAGAAATGCTAATCCTCCGATAAGGCTGGTACCAACTCCAACCAGGTAAGCCAGGAATTCCATCGCTACGATCGAGGGCTCAGCCATGCCGAGAGGAGCAAGCAGCAGCACGCCGCTCCCTTCTCGAACACCCAGCCCGCCGATCGAAACAGGCAGCCCTGCTGCAACTGCTACCAGAGGTATCACTATAAAGAGATCCCCCGCTGCCACGTCAAGTCCGAGGGCCTGAGCGCACCACCAGTGTGTCCAGATCCGTACAGCCTGGGCTGCAAACGCCACAAGAAGCATGGGCAGAACCAGAAGGGGACGTCCTCCCCTGTCCATTGCGTCCAGCAGACCCTTTATTCGGTCCCTCAACTTCTGTGAAGCACGCCTGATCAGCGGATCAGACATCTTCTCCACGAGCCGGGGAGCAAGGATCACGCTCAAACCGGCCAGGGCACCTCCTCCTGTAGCCAGCAGCAGGAACCAGCGGAAAGTGACCGGCAGCTCTCCGAAACGTACCAGGAGGGCAGCCACACCCAGCAGTAGCAGGGCTACCACGCTGATCAACCTCTCCAGCAGGGTACCTGCCAGGGCCACCCTTCCAGTCCCGCTCCCCCGATAAACCCCGTAAACTCTATAGGTATCTCCCCCGACGCTGCCCAGAAAGAAGTTGTTCAGAAAGAGTCCGGCGAAATAGAGACGGACGGCGCGTTCCACCCCGACATCGATCCCGACCTCCTCGAGCAATCGGCGCCAGATCAACGCAACAACCATATGGCTCACAGCCAGCAGCCCCACCGCCATCAGCACCGGCAGCAGATTGACACTCCTCAGCAGGTCCCAGCTTTTCTGCAAGTCGAGTGAAAGCGCCAGAACGGCAAGTATTATTGCCGTCACGATCCCCTTGAGGAGCTTCAGCCCGGTGGCACTGCTCACTGACTCGCCTCCCCGCTGCCTCTGCGACTTCCCGGAGGATCCCACCCATTCACCCTGTCTACCAGCTGACTGGCACTGCGTATACCCTTAAGATAGGCAGCTGCCGCAACATTCCCGCGGAAGGTGCCCCATTCTCCTCTCTCCGGCTGTATTGCGCGAGCGGGCTGCACAGAGGACCATGGCCGGCGGAAGACTCCTGCACACCATCCGCGCACGATCGCTGCAGACAGACCGGGCCTGCCGGTCAGGAGCCACCGCAGGGCGGCCGCCGTATCGAGCAGGAAGCGGACCATCAGTATGGCCGGAAGCCTTGTCGCAGGCAGGTTGCGGCGCAGGGTCCAGAGATTATTCCGGTAATTCAGGAAGGTCTTGCGGGCACCGGTGGGCAGAGTTGAGGGACCCATATGGTAGACAACTGCTTCGGGGGCTGACACCACCCGTCCCCCGCTTCTCCTGAACCTCCAGCATAGATCGATCTCCTCGAAATGGGCGAAGAAACTCTCTTCGAAACCACCCAGCCTGCGGAAAACGTCTGTCGGTCCGGCCAGACAGCACCCGGAGCCCCAGGCCAGGGGACCGGCATTCACATACTGTCCGCTGTCTACCTCCACGTGATCGAAGAGTCGGCCGAGTGCAAAGGGGATCCCCCAGCGATCGATCAATCCGCCGGCTCCACCGGCATAATCGAATTTTTCCGGCTCACTCGAGCGGTGCAGTGCCGGCTGAACCAGGGGAAGATCGTCAGCCGGGGCTTCCCTGAGCCTCTTTATTACCAGGTCTATTGCGCCAGGGGCCGGCACCGCATCGTCGTTGAGGAAAATACACCAGCGCTCGCCGGCATTTTCCAGACCCAGGTTCGCCCCGCCGGCGTAACCGAGATTATGGTCAGACCTCACAACCGTTATGTCCGGGAAGAATTCGAGAGCTGTATCCACCGAACCGTCGATTGAAGCATTGTCGACCAGAACGACTTCAATATCAGCTTCTGTCCAGCAGAGGCTGTGAAGGCACGCCAGCAGGGGGCGGCTCCCCACCAGGTGCGGAATTACAACGGTGCATTCGGGATTGGCCATAATCGACTCAGCCTATCGCCAGAATATCGAACCGATCTGATGCAGCCCCTCAGCGATCTTTCCCTCCCTCAGATCCTCAAGCCACTGCTGCGCGTTCCGGTCACCCGGCTGCTGAGCCAGCCATTTCTCCAGAACGACTGCCGCCTCATCGAATCTGCCCTGAACCGCATATGAATAAGTGAGCCTTATGTAGGCTGCCACACGATCGCGGTCGAGGGGGATCTCGTCGAGTACCTCTTCGAGTATATTCTGGGCAAGAGTAGTGTCACCATTGGCGAGGGCGATCCGACCTCTATGGGCCCTGTAGCGGGGAGCCGTGTAGTCTATTCTCTCACTTCCCCATTCGAGCAGATCCCACGCCTGCTGCTCCTGGCCCTTCTGTACCAGAGCACTGGCCGTCTCTCTGAACACAACACTGTAGTTCTGAAGGAGGCTTGACGCATTCTCATCCTTGTATATGGCGGGATCGAGAATGCCCCGGTACTGAAACACCTCCTTCAGGTTGCGAACCGCCCTCTCCACGTTGACCAGATTCGGTGATTGGAGCACCCTGAAGGTAAAACCCTCGAGCGATACGGATCTTTCGAAGCCGGCCTGATTCTCCACAGGCACGGTGATAGCGAAATAGACTGGTTTCCGCCAGTTATTGGCGTTGATGATGTGAGCGGTCATCCTGTCCTGGGTGCGGAGGATCTGACCGCGCCGCAGCGGCCAGTCTATCCCGGCTATCTGAAGTGTTGTATCGGCTGGAACCTGCATCAGACCCAGAACCATATCGATCTGTGCGTCGTTGTAAAGGATCGGGACCGAGGGTTCCCTGTCCCTCAACTCCTTGATATACCAGGCCGTATTAAGAAGACTCAGATTGACTACCCTGACATCCCGTCTAATTCCTTCCACTACCTGAAGATACCACAACGGATAGGTATCGTTGTCGCCGTTGGTCAACAGGATCGCATCCTCCTCGCACGACTGGAGGATGTTGTATCCGTAATCCCATGAGATGTAGTCATCGGTACGATCGTGACTGTGGTAATTGCGTACGGTCTGTGTGCCCACCAGAACCAGCCCCAGAAGACCCATGGTGATGACGGTAAGACGCATCGATAGAGCAGCAGTGGATTTCTTCCCACTCTGTAGTATTTCACGCAGGAAAACGGCCAGACCGAACATCCCGGTGCCTATCCAGATGGCCGTGGCAAAATAACATCCGATAAAGATGTAATCCCGGTCACGCGGCTGCGGATCGGGCATATTCAGGTAGATGACCAGACCAAATCCCATTATCACCCAGAGAGCCGAATTGGCGAAAAAAGTGCGCTTGTCGCGCCACAGGTTAACCATGGCACCGAAGAGGGCCAGGATGTAGAAGGGGATCCAGAACTGGCTCCTGAAGTATCGCAGGAAATGGTAGTCGATCTGGTAAAGCCAGTCGGCCCTGCGCGTGAACATTGCTGACAGCATCGACTCGGTCCCGTACTGCCGGCGCTTCAGGAACTGCATGAAGGCATCCCACGTTTCGGGATTGTTCATATCAATGACCGGATCGAGACCGGAACGGATAAGAAGAAGGATATAGATGCTGTATCCAGCGGCAAAGAGAACCAGTGCACCTACCCACAGATCCGCACGTTTCAGAACCGGGCGATCGAAATACCAGAGAAGGACCACGATTGAGGGTATGGTGAGCAGGGCAAGCAGATGATTCCCTGCACCTATTCCGAGTATGTATGCCACAAGCAGCAGCAGAGACGCCCTTCGCTTCTCGCCGGCACCCCGCAGGTGTCGCAGAGCCAGCCAGAGGGAGAGTGCGGTAACGCATATGGAGAGACCGTACACTTCAGCTTCAACGGCGTTGAACCAGGCAGAGTAACTGAAAGCATAGGCAAATGCACCTGTTGCTGCGGCAATAGCTTGCAGAGTCCGGTTCGGACCCGCCCACCGGTTCTCCTCATCATCCCACAGATGCAGAATTTCCAGAATAATGCCGTAGAGCAGAAGCGCGGTCAGCGCCGACGAGAGCACTGAGATGAAGTTCACTTCTGCGGCGATACTGAATGGACTCGGGATCATCGTGAAGAGGCGGCCCAGCAGCACAAAGGTGGGGGCTCCGGGCGGATGCGGTATCCCCAGTGTGTAGGCGGTGGTTATGAACTCACCAACATCCCAGAAAGCAACGGTGGGTGCCATCGTAAGGGTGTATATGATCAGAGAGATCGCTCCGACGAGCCACGCCCCGATCATGCGCGGATCACGATGTATTATCATAGTTTCTTAGTAACTCAGGCCGCAGCAGATAAGTCAAGGAATGAAGAGGGAACAGGGAGCAGTATCGGGGTAGCGCAGTTTGACTGAGGAAAGCACCTCGAGCAGTTCCGATTCTGCGATATCACCCATGGCGGTCAACTGGATCATACCGATCCACCCGGAAGCATAGTAATAACCCCGCCGGTGACCTGAACGAACATCTCTGATCCCGGGCTTTTCGTCGCCCTCAGGCGCCCGCTTCGCATTCTCGATGGCAAAGAGGGAGAATGAAGCGTATCCGTCAGAGTAGAAACTCTGCACATACTCCCTCTCTCTGCTGAAACCATGCACGATCCTGGTCAATGTGAATCCAGCAGGCAGGAGTTCTGCCACCGGAGCATGGCGGCCGGTTTTGCTTTCCAGATCTTCGGGGGAGAGATACTCTGTGCCCCTCGATTCCCGCCGTACCAGATCTCCCTCCGGGAGGGAGAAGGTTTCCACCCGGAGCCTGGGACCGAACCTGATCCTGGTGTACTCGAACCGGCGGACCAGTCTTTCCCGCGAATCGAATACTTCCACTTTCAACGGCACACCATAAGTGGAATCTACCCAGGCTTTCAGGGAGGGTCTGCCCGGATACATCGGAACGATATTGACGGCGTATGTGCTCCGTCCCGCTATCTGCGGTCCATTCTCTGCTTCGATATTGTAGTTCCTTCGCAGCAGGTCCAGATAGGTATGAGAGATCACCAGGCCCAGAGTCTGAACTTCGGTTCGTTCGCTTACCCACACCGTATCTCCCTTGCCCCAGTGGTAGAGATTGTCGCCCTGCACCAGAACGTGCGACTCCCGATCGTCGGGAAGGTCGAGGAAATCGATCCGGTACTCAGAAGGCGGTATATGGAGAACGCGCTGTCGATAGACAGTATCCTCCCTCCTCCTGCTCTGCGATACATTGGTAAGAATTCTCTCGCCGACAAAAGCTATCTCTTCCTGTTTTTTCAGGATTTCTATAAGGGTGTCCTGAGGTATCTCATCGATTCCTCCTCCAGCCGTTGAGGAGACATCGAAAGGCTGTAAAAGAAGCAGGAAACCGAGCGGGACCGCTCGTGACAGATACCCGATGTCATTCTTCAGGGACACCAGTGTCCTGTCACGCAGCAAATGTCGGCACCGAGAGTGACGCCGTGCTTGACCGGCAAGGCGTGGCGACGAGACATAGCGGTGGCTATGGCGAGGAGACGGAACGCAATCGGTCGGGATACGGCGCCGCTCGAATGACACGGTTGTTGCGTGACAGGGCACCTGTTTCACTACCTTTTCGATACCATCAGGACTGCCGCCGGTCCATCGCTGAAAGGCAGGGTTTCAGTGGCCAGTGCATGCTCTTCAACGAGCCAGTCGGGTACAGTCTCCTCCTCAGCAGTCAAACCGGTTACCGACCGTTCGATGACGGGTGAATCGAGAATTGTGTAGGCGGTCAGTGCGATCATGATCATCGCTGCAGCAGCCACCGTCTGCCACATCCAGCGTGGGATCGATTGGACAGATACAGGCTCGCTCTTCTCCCTCATGAGCAAAGCGGCATTCAGCAGTTCTCTGTAGCCTCCCGGCGGTGGATCAACACTGGCAGCATGACCGGCCAGCAGTTCCACTACCTCGTCTAGATCAGCCATGATACTACGGCACACCCCGCAGTGTGAGAGGTGCTCCTGAAGTTCTTCGGCCTCGCCACTTTCCAGCCATCCTTCTCTCAGTGCTGTTAATCTGGCTGGTTCAGGACAGATATTCATGATGCGATCCCCCTTAGTTGCTCCCGCAGCTTTATCCGGCCGTAGTGGAGCCGGCTCATGACGGTTCCTTCCGGGCAATCCATTATCTCTGCAATTTCCCTGTGACTGAATCCTTCCAGATCAAACAAGACTACTACAGTTCGCTGTTCCGGCGAAAGCGTCAGAAGGGCAGCTTTAATTTGTTCTTTTACTTCAGCGATCTCGTAATCCTTTTCCGGATCATTTTCTTCAACCAGAGTACCTGTCGTATACTCGTCATCGGGATTTGACCGATCTCCACCTCTTATGGAGATTCCCTTCGACCCGATGAACTTCTCTTCCATTCCGGCAGCGAAAGCTCCGCTTCGCAGTTTCTCTCTCTTCAGGAAGTTCAACGTCTTGTTCACTACTATCCTGTAGAACCAGGAGGAGAAGGAATACCTCCTGTCAAAAGTACCGGCCGATCGATGTATTTCCAGTAGCGCATCCTGGGCCAGGTCCCAGGCATCCTCCCGGTTCCTGGTCATCCGTAATGCGATCGAATACGCCTTCTTCAAATACCGCCCGCCCAGTTCTTCGAACGCCTGGCGATCCCCTTCTGCAACTCGCCCGACCAGAGCTTCATCAGTTCTGGAAGAAACTATGTCGTCACGGCTTCCCAATGGTATACAGCCTACTTCCCAACTCCCTTCACAGATCTGGAAGGAAGCTTTTCATCGTTGTAATCGTCCAGAGATTCAGCAAAACGCAGAGCCCTCAGGTTCAGGTCTGTCTCTGTATGATATTCGAGATGGCGCCTCAACAGCACAGCCGTCTCACGCCTGACCGCCTGCGACGGGGTAAGCGCCACGGCTGCGGCCACACCTTCTGCCCTGCCCAGATGGTTGATCAGTTCAACCGTCGCTCCCTGGACCGAAACAGCGGCACCTTCCACCGGATAACAGAGTCCGCAGCAAGCTTCCCCGCGGGGAAAAGAGAATTTTCCTCCCCCATCAAGAGAGCCGGCGCAGCCCGCACATTCACTGGTGTGGAGAGCATAACCCAGAAGCCCGGCCATGTGGATCTGGAATACGAAGTTGAGCAGCTGAGGATCTCCCACACCCTCTTCATGGGCTTGCAGGATATTCAGCAGCAGATCGTACAGCTCTCCACTGGAATGTTCCTGCCACATCAGGCGTCCTGTCAGTTCGAGCATTGCCTGAGAGTAAGCGGACCGGAAGAGATCTTCCCGGATCGAGGCGTATGGATGCAGCAGATCGGCCTCTGTAACCGTCTGCAGATCTCTGTTCTCCCTGATCGAGAGAGTGATCCGCACTCTCTGCATCGGTTCCAGTGTGGAGGAGAAGCGACCCTTCTTCCCCCTCGCACCCTTGGCGATTCCTTTAACGAGCCCCTTTTCGCGACTGTAGAAGGTGACGATCCGGCTGGTTTCCCGGTAATATTGCGACCTCAGTATTACGGCATCGAGAGTCAGAAGTGACACTAACCTGCCACCGTTAATGTTCTCAGCAGGAAAGTTGCCAGCGCAAAATATATGAGCAGCCCGATTATATCGTTCGACATGGTCACGAAGGGACCGGTGGCAATTGCTGGATCCACCCTGAGTTTTTCGAAGACCATGGGTACCACCGCACCCATTGTGGCGGCGACGATTATGGCGGTCAGCAAGCTGAGTCCTACAATCAGTCCAAACACCGACTGACCAATCCAGAGCCAGGATAAGAATCCAACCATCAGCCCGCAGATAATCCCCATAACCAACCCTACCCTGACCTCTTTGAAAATCCGACTTCCCGCGTGGATGAGGTCAGACTGCCCCGTAGCCAGTCCGCGCACTACTATCGTAGATGACTGCAGTCCGATATTGCCTCCTATAGCGGTGATAACCGGAAAAAAAAACGCCAGCATCAAATACTCTTCCATCAGCGATATATTGAAACTGATGATATAGGCAGCCACCAGCGCACTCACCAGGCTGGTCACGATCCAGGGGAGCCGACTGCCCGCCGCCCGGATCGAAGACCGTTCAATCAGATCCTCATCGCCAACACCGGCCATACGCCTGAGATCCTTTTCGATCTCCTCCTCGAGCACATCCGCGATGTCATCGTGTGTGATCCGGCCGACCAGTATTCCGCCGTCATCGACGACAGGTATCGCCGCCAGATCGTACTGCTGCACCTGGCGGGCCACATCCTCCTGGTTCATATCGACCGGCACGGATACGACATCACTCTTCATGAATTCTGCAACCCGACGGGTTCCGGGCGAAAGAAGCAGGTCGCGAAGCCTGATCAGCCCTTTCAGAATGCCTCCGGCGTCCACGACATAGACATAGAACATCGACTCCACTTCTTCGGCGGCCCGCCTGATAGCTTCGATGGCTTCATCTACAGTCGAGCTGTAATCCACGGCCACAAAATCCGTCTCCATGAGGCCACCGGCGGTGTCCTCCCCGTGGACGAGGAGTTCCTTGATCTCCTCCCTTTCTTCGGGTGCTACATGGCTGAGAACTTCTTCGGCCGCTTCCTCGTCGAGATTGCCCACCAGGTCGGCGGCATCATCGGTGGGCATCTCTTTTACGAGTTCCGCCAGCTCGCGGGGATCGACCAGCTCGAGTACAGAGATACGCGAGGCTTCTTCCATTTCGGCCAGGATATCTGATCCGGTTTCGTTATCGAGCAGGCTCAGAACGCGCGCACTATCCTCCGGATCCATCACATCGAGGATATCGGCTGCATCGGCATAGTGGAGGTCGACAAGGAGATTGCGGATCGAACCCTCACCCCGCTCACCCTGCTCGAGCAACCTGTTGAGTGTGCCTACAAGCTCCCTTTTATGCTCCTCCAGATCTTCCAGTGTTCTGCGCATAGCCATTATTTTCCGCTCGAATCCGGTCGGGCGATCCTGTAAACATGTTCTCCCGTCTTCACCATCCCGTACTCCTCTCGTGCGATCCTTTCCAGGGCGGCATCGTCATCGAGCCTGCCCCTCTTTCTTTCCAGTTCACTCTTCCTGGCCTCCAGCTGTTCGATTCTGGCTTCGATTTCGGCGGCCTCTCGACTGAGTTTTATCTGTTTGAACAGACCGAAATTACTCAGTACCAGCAGATAGAATAAAACCGATGCCGCACCGATCAGAATAATCCTTCTGGTGGGCAGTCGGCCCGGTATCCTCGGGCGCTTGAAACGTCGGAATTTCTTATCGAGGACTCTCCTGGCCATTTTCGTTACCGTGTAAATGCGTCCGGACCGTGAAAAACGGCAGATTCGCCCAGCAGCGCTTCGATCCGGAGCAGTTCATTGTATTTGGCCGTCCGGTCGCTGCGGCTGGCGCTGCCGGTCTTTATCTGGCCGCACCCGGTGGAGACAGCCAGGTCGGCTATTACGGCGTCCTCTGTTTCACCCGAGCGATGACTGATTACCTGCGAGTAACCGTTGCGACCGGCCAGATCAACACAATCGAGTGTTTCCGTCAGGGTTCCTATCTGGTTGGTCTTGATGAGGATTGCATTGGCAGCACCGCTGTCGATGCCTCTCTGAAGCCGTTCCATGTTCGTTACGAACACATCATCGCCAACCAGTTGAACGGTGCCACCCAGGACCTTTGTATGTGTAATCCAGCCATCCCAGTCATCTTCGGCCATTCCATCCTCAACGGACACTATCGGATACCGCTCGATCAGGTCTTTGTAGAAATCGGTTAATTCACTGCTCGTGCGGGTTACTCCTTCTCCTGAGAAAACGTATGCAGCTTTCTCACTGTCATAGAGTTCACTGGCAGCCACATCGAGTGCCAGGCTGATCTCATCGCCCGGTCTGTAACCTGCCGATTCGATCGCCGCCAGCAGTTCGTCGAGTGCAGCCGTCGAGGATGCAAAATCGGGCGCGAATCCGCCTTCATCCCCGACAGCCGTGCTGAATCCGCTGTCGGAAAGTCTTTTCTTTAGATGATGAAAGGTCTCCACACCTGCCTGCAGGGCATGTCCGAATGTCGGAAAGCCGTGAGGTACAAGCATGAATTCCTGAATGTCGAGTGCGTTGTTGGCATGTGCACCACCGTTGACAACGTTCATCAGGGGTACCGGCAGCAGCCTGGCAGCGGGCCCTCCCAGGTATATGAAAAGAGGCAGTCCGAGCTGCTCGGCAGATGCCTGAGCCACTGCGAGACTGACTCCAAGGAGGGCGTTGGCTCCCAGCGTCGATTTGTCGGGAGTACCATCCAGTTCCCGCAGGAAGCGGTCTATACCGACCTGATCGGTGGCATCCCAGCCGAGCAGTTCCGGCGCGATCACGTCGGTGACATTCGAGACAGCCTGCTGCACTCCCTTGCCGAGATAGCGTTCATCATCCCCGTCGCGGAGTTCGATCGCTTCATGCTCCCCCGTCGAAGCACCTGAAGGTACCGCAGCACGGCCGACCGCCCCACCCTGCAGCAGCACCTCGACTTCGACTGTTGGATTACCTCTCGAATCGAGTATCTCAAGAGCGTCAATAGCTTCAATCGTCGTCATTATCAGGTACCGGTTCCTTTCCGCAACGGTATGCTTACCCCGAGTTTCTGAGTCGCACCCAGAAAGTGCCGACCCGGATCGGGATCGTATATATAGGCATAATCGAGGCTCCATCCCGGCATCACGATTCCGATCCCTGCAGAGATGGTTCCCCAGCCTTTCCCCTGACGGGTACCCGCCCGAAATCTCAGAACGTCCCATGCCGCTTCGAGTCCCACTCTCAACTGGGTCCAGTCATCTGCCGGCTTCCATACATCGCCGCCGGCCGAGATGCTCCATTCCCCCCAATCAAGTGGTCTTGCCAGAGCTATCCCGGCTGCCATGCTCCAGGGAAGTTCCGGTCGTTCATTTTCGAGTGTACCCATCGATCCCACGTTGCGAACCGCTATCCCGGCTCTGAAAAGTCCGCTCAGAACCGGCAGCGGCAGCTGAATCCCGGCATCGGCGGCGATCCCGAATGCATCTGCCAGATGCAGCTTCTCATATATTCCCTTGACCGTCACTCCCAGGCCTGCACCCGCAGGCAGGGGCAGGCCTATTGTCACTCCGGCCACAAAATCGTGCGCGCTCCCAAGCGCAAGCGGCTCCGGAGTCGGTTCATCACCCCTGATCTCTATATCTCC
>VAPA010789573.1_pt1 | contig 20893 bp, 20 predicted proteins | sample 3395041 | NCBI WGS metagenome assembly VAPA01 (sample SAMN08290432, study PRJNA428436) | hydrothermal vent metagenome | isolation source: Deep-sea hydrothermal vent chimney | place: Indian Ocean: Southwest Indian Ridge | depth 1973 m m
ATAGCCGTCACAGGGAAAACTTCCCTGTAAGATATTAAAGGACAAAAAACGAGACTTAGTCGAGGTGGTATGCAGCGATGGGACGATATTTAGTAACTGAACTTATGAGGAAACAAAAATTAAGGAGCATGCAGCAAAATGAGGGAGAAAAGCCTGGAGTTGATTCGAGAATATCATTTAGGCGTAATAGGTCAAATCAAAGCAAAGCTGGACCAACGGCTTTATTCTAAAGATGATTTCAGACACTACCGGTCGCTCTGGAATGGTGTATATGGCTGGTTAAGTGAAAAACAGGCCCGCTGGCTCTTTGAAATGGCCAAGAGTACCGAGCTTATGGGTGACATTGTGGAGATAGGAAGTGCCTATGGTCGTAGCACGGTCTGTCTTGGATGGGGAGCAAGTTTGGAGGATAATGGTAAGGTATTTGCTGCATCCTGAGGAAACTACAAAAATTGGAGAGTGACTGATGCGTGTTGGCATTATGCAGCCCTATTTTTTCCCATATATTGGATACTTTCAGCTGATTAATAGTGCTGATCATTGGGTTTTTTTTGATATTCCTCAGTATATTCGGCATGGGTGGGTTAATAGAAACAGGGTGCTTCACCCTAAAGATGGATGGCAATATATATTAATTCCTCTTCATAAGGCTGAGAGGAAAACACCGATTAATGACATGAAGATTCACAATGGCATTAAATGGAAAGCAAGAATCATTGGACAATTAACGCAGTCCTACAAGAAAAAAGCACCAAACTTTTTGAAAGTGATAGACTTCGTCAATTCAAATCTTAATGACAATGAAGATTTACTTGTTAATCTTCTAACGAGGTCAATTCAGAATACATGCAACTACCTAAATATTAAATGTGTATTTCACACTTTATCTAAAATGCGCATAAATATAAAGGATGTTGATCACCCTGGTCAGTGGGCTCTGCGAATTGCAGAACAAATGGGAGCTTCAGAATATATCAATCCAATAGGCGGAAGAGATATATTTCGTCCTGCTGAATTTGCCGAAAAGAATATAAAACTTAAATTTTTGGATTCATTTTTGAGACCTTACAAGCAGTCATGTCCTAGTTTTGAGGCGGGTTTGTCGATTATTGACTGCCTCATGTGGAATGATATTGAGGAAGTGAAAAAAATTCTTGATGACTGTGAGCTGCGATCTTGAATTATCACATGAGTTTACCGGGATATCTATGCTTGGAAGTATTTTTATTATTAGGGAGTCACTGAAATGAGAAAAAAACCTGGAAATGGGGACTATTTGCATAAGGAACACCCCAAAAGCTGTGCATCAGACGATTTTTGGGGACAGGTCAGCAGGACTGTGCATGGCGTGCCCGTTTCTCAAGATCAAATCAATATGATAGTCAGCGCCATAAAAGATGGATTGGCATTTTCATCGGAGGATGTTTTGTTGGATATTGGCTGTGGTAACGGAGCACTCTCAAGGTATTTTTTTGATGATATCTTGCAGTTTCAAGGAGTGGATTACTCTGAATACCTCATTGAAATTGCAAAAACAAACTTTGAAAAGGCTCCTGATTATATTTTTAAGGAATTTGATGCTGCTTCATATGTGCAGAATGAAGCTGAGCCTGAACGGTTTACCAAATGTCTAATTTACGGGGCGTTTACTTATCTTTCTTCTCAGGATGCGGAAATAGTTTTGAGTGGACTATTTGAACGATTTATTGATATTAAAACGGTGTATATTGGTAATTTGCCAGATAGAGACCGTGCTCACTTATTTTATCCAGAGGGCAAAGAATTTTCTCATCTTCTAGATGACAAGAACTCACCTATTGGAATATGGCGAAGCAAAAATGATTTTATCCATATAGTGAATAAAGCTGGTTGGGATATAGATATTCGTGAAATGCCCGAGGGTTTTTACGCAGCCTATTATCGTTATGATGTCATACTCAGGCGTCCGATTAATAGATTACTTGTATTATGAATATCAAAAAAAACATTAATGATTTAGCTCTGTTTGGAGGCAGACCTGTTTTTTCTACCATCCGATCGACCTCTAATCTCGTTAAACCAGATATTGAAAGATTTTTGTTTTATGCGAAAAAAAGCTTCGACAGTGGTTGGCTAACAAACGACGGACCAATGGTGCATGAGTTGGAAAAAAGATTATCCGATCTTCATCAAACCAGGTATTGCGTGACATTTTGTAGCGGGTTTTGGGGATTGGTGCTATGCATGAAACATCTCGCTTTACAGGGTAAAAAAGAAGTCATTATGCCATCGATGACATATAGACGATTAGCAGATCTTGCAGCTTGGGTTAAGTTGACCCCTAATTTTTGTGATATAGATTCAAAAACGCTTGGTGCTTGTGTAGCCACTGTTGAAGCCTGTATTACCAGCGAGACAGCTTTGATTTTGATCGCACATCCGATAGTAAATATATGTGATGTGGACGGACTTACTGGATTGGCTGCCAAACACGGAATCCCAATTCTTTTTGATTCTGTAGAAGCGCCGTATTCTTCCTATAAGGGTAAAATGATTGGATCTTTTGGACAGGCAGAATGCTTTTCTGTGCACGCAAGTAAGCTTTTAAATGGTTTCGAGGGAGGATATATGACTACAAACGACCTTGAACTTGCTGAAAATACTAAAAAAATGCGTGCTTTTGGTTTTTCTGGTCAGGACAAAGTAGACATGACCGGAATCAATGCCAAACTCAACGAAATTCATGCAGCCATGACTCTAGCCAGTATAGACGGCCTTGAAGAACAGGTTGTTCGTAATCGTAGACGTTACCATAATTACCGCGAGCTTCTTGAGCCGATTGCTGGACTTGAAATAGTGAAATACGATGAAAATGAAAAACGAGGATTTAAGAATATTCTTTTGAAAATAAATGATGAATGGCCAGTATCGCGTAAGGATACTTTGGACATTCTTCATGCAGAAAATATGTTGGCCAGGGCTTACTATTCACCTCCCCTTCATATGAAGAAAACAGATTACAAAACCATAAAAGGCGAACTTCCGGTGACAGAACTGCTTGCAGAAAAATATCTACTTATGCCCTGTGGTGAATTTGTATCTACTGATGACATTCAGGCCATAACATCAATATTAGGCTTCATACAAGAGAGTGGAGAACAGCTAAAAAAATACCTGGAGCAGATGCGAAAATGAAAAGACCATCTATCAATAGTCTTGCCATACTTGGTGCAGCCCCTGCTTTTCAGAGGAGAATTCCAGTAGGGCAACTTAACTTCCCAGAATGGGAACGCTTTGAAGTTGTATTTCGCGATATATTTACCAGGCAATTCTATACCAACCAAGGCCCCCTGACAGATGAACTGGAGGAGAAACTCAGAAGTTTATTAGGCGTCAAGCATGTGATTTGTATGACCAACGCGACCATTGCTTTGTTAATAGCGGCAAAGGTTCTCGACCTTAAAGGTAAAGTCATTTGCCCCGCTTTTACGTTTACCGCAACAGCACAATCTATTTCATGGGCAGGATTAGAACCCATATTTTGTGATGTAGACCCCGAAACTCATCAGATTTCATCTGAAAAAATAGCCGCCCTGATTGATGATGATGTAAGCGCAATATTAGGTGTTCATCTATGGGGGAACTCCTGCAATCCAGAAGTTCTAGAGGACTTGGCAAAACAAAATAATTTACAGATTTATTTCGATGCGGCACACGCATTTGGAAATTCATTTTCAGGGAAGACTGCTGGAAATTATGGGGCACTTTCGGTTTTTTCTTTACATGCGACAAAGGTTCTTAATGCTACTGAAGGTGGTTGCGTTTCTACTAATGATGATTACATAGCATCAAAGCTTCGAAATATCCGCAGCAGCTATGGTGCTGGTAGGCCGATAAGCATTCCAATAACTGGGAATGGAAGAATGTCTGAAGCTCAAGCCGCTATGGCCCTGCTAAGCCTTGAAGACTATCCTATGATACTGAAACGAAACGAAACCTATTTTAAACTCTACGATGAATTACTAAACGGCATACCTGGGATACGCATGCTATATCCCGTTGCAACAGACACCAGCAACTATCAATACGTGGTACTGGAGGTTTCACCGGACAAGTTTGGTATATCAAGGGATTTATTAATGAAAGTTTTAAAGGCCGAAAACATCGCCAGTAGAAAATATTTCTCACCCGGGCTGCATAAAACTATCCCCTACTGCGATGATTTCCCGGGGCAGCTTGACTCTTTTCCTATAACAGATTATTTGTCTGAAAGAATTATGCAGCTTCCCTGTGGTCAAGTAGTCACTACTGATTGTATCTACGCGATATGTAAAATTATCAAATTAGCTCACGAAAAAGCACCAGAACTAAATAGACTGAATGGATGATTTATGAATATTCTGTTGAAAGGTCGTGCAGTCAAAGTCATATTTATTTCGAGATGCTAGGGTACATATGAGTTTTTTGTGGAAATCTTCAGAGATTAGCATTTTGGCATTTATAAGGACTTTGAATCATATATGCCGGGTAAGGAGCTTTCTTAAATGAGGACATTAGCACCAATAGGACTAAGCGCATACTCAAGGGTTGAAGTATTAAAGCAAACTGTTGAAGCGTTACAAAAAAACACTTTGGCAAAAGAAAGCGAATTGTACGTTTTTTCTGATGCTGCTAAGCCGGGCGATGAAGACAAAGTGAAGAAGGTGCGTAATTATTTAAAGACTCTTGATGGGTTTAAAAATGTCACTATTTCAGAAAGAGATAAAAATAATCGTATTGCTAATAATCGTGATGGTATGCGATGGCTTCTTGATAACTATGGGAAAATAATCTTTTTAGAGGAGGATGTCGTCACTGCTCCGGGGTTTCTGGAATTTATAAATGAAGGGCTTACTATTTATAAGGAGAGAGAAGATATTTTCGCCATATGTGGCTATACCCCACCGGTAAAGTTAGAAAGATATTACAAAAAAGATGTCTATTTATCTCCTAGATTCTCTGCATGGGGATTTGGTATATGGGCAGATAGGTACGATAAAATAATAATTGACAAAATAGATTTCAATAAATTTATTAGAAATAAATCTCTTGTCAGAAGATTCAGGAGAGGTGGCGAGGATTTGTTGTCTATGTTGAAGAGAGAGGCGGAAGGGGAAATTAATGCTCTGGATGTGAGGATATTTTATACGCAATTTCTTCTTAACGCTTATACTGTCGCGCCCACGCGCTCGTTAACTAATAATATTGGTTTTGATGGTACCGGAGTTCATTGTGGTGTAACAAAAAGGTTCGAAGTTAGTATTTCAAAAGCGCCATTTCAACTTGAAATGGACAAAGACATCGAGCAAAATAATCGAGTTATTAAGTCTCTATATCGATTTAGGAGCGAAAATCATTATGGACCCATTAAGAAAATGATTGACAAAATATGGCGGTATATTCTCAGAGCAATCAAAATCAGACATGCACTTGGCTAGATTGAAATGATGAAGAAAACATAGCTATTACTCCATATATTATTGATATTATAAAAGGCATAGACAGTAAGAAGAGAGACGGTATAATGCAGACTCTCTTAAAGAACACTAATGAATGATCGCAGTAGGTGGAATGTGCCATGTATAATATTGCTTTGATGAATTATAAGCGATAATTGTTATGAGCAAATTACAAGGGGAACAGTTAATATTTCTAATCTCTCAGCCGAGGGCCGGGTCGACCATGCTCCAGCTGATGCTTGCCGGTCATCCTGACATTGCAACTACATCCGAACCATGGATAGCGCTTCATCCATTATTTGCCCTACGTAAAAAAGGTATCGATACGGTTTATGATTCCAGCCTTGCCCTTAATGCGATGGAGGAAGTCCTCAAACAGAGTGGAACAGATGAAGTGTTTTATAAAAAGCAGATAAGGACATTCCTTTTATCTTTTTACGAGAAAGCGATTAAGCACCAGAAGAAAAAAACCTTTCTTGATAAAACACCACGGTATTACCATATCATCCCGGAACTTATGGAAATCTTTCCGGCAGCAAAATTTATAATTCTTTTTAGAAACCCATTAGCGGTTTTGAACTCTATTTTAAAGACATGGATTAAAGATGATCTGCCACGTCTTGGAAACTATAAAGACGATTTGATGATTGCACCACAAAAACTGGTGGACTGCGTAAAGGAACATCCAGATAGATGTTTAAAGGTTAAATATGAAGAACTTATCGTAAATACTGGAAGTATTCTTAAAAAGATTTGCGGATATCTTGGTATTTCATATTATGAAAACATGGTTAATTACGGTAGTCGGCTAAATACTGAATGGAAATTCGGGGACAAAGTTGGAGTAAGAAAAGCAATCCGTCCGACCGCTGGTAATATGGATAAATGGGAAAAAGGTTTTATATCTACGCAGGAAAAACATTTTGCACAATCGTATCTTAAAGAGCTCGGGCCGGAACTGGTTAAAGAGATGGGATATGACTTCGACGAAGTAGAATCATTGGTCAGCGGACCTGCCGAGAAAATGCGGAAGGAATTGATTTCATGGAATGTCTTAATGGATGAAGGAACAGATATAAACAGGCATGTAAGAAAGGTCAACAGGTTAACGGAGGAGAGGGATGCGCTCCTTAACAGCATCAGCTGGAAGGTTACAAAACCATTGAGAATAATCTATGATTATTTTATAAGAAAGTAAAAAAAGCGGTTATGATGACTAGGAACCACTGTATTACTTTATTAAAAAGACCATTGGTATTGCAATTGGAGACAACTATTTAATATTTCTTCGCAAGCCTGTATGATTTATATCATTCTTCCAGTTCACAATCGAATACAGGAAAATTGCAATATCAGATATATATAATATGAGAAAATTGGCACACATCATTAATCCTGTAATAAAAGATTTACATATAAAGTCATGCTGGATAAGATAGAAATCTTAAGTTTAGATCTGTTTAAGAGCCATAATGAAGAGATGGAAATTGTTAAGCGCATGCAGAAGTATTTTAAACAAGGGATAGGGTGGCATTACTATCTCGACCTGGCCTGGATGATCAGGGAGGTTAAGAAATTACCAAGGGGGTCTCTTATTCTGGATGCAGGGGCAGGGACAGGGCTGGCACAATTTATCCTCGCGGAATTGGGCTATAATGTCATCAGCGCTGATTTTACCACCCGTATCTTTTCCAGACGTCACATTAAACGATATAAAAAAGTAATATATCGCCTTAACGACCAGGAGCAGACCTTTGATAACCGTTATATACGGCACCTGCAAAGGAATTACAATATTCCTATTGCAAGATTGAAAAGAGGCATTATTAATAAAATATTACAACCACTTCTTCTTTGCGGGGGAATAAAGCAAGAAGGGGACGCTGTGTCTATTATCGAAAAAAACAGATACCACCCCAAAGGTAATGGCTATAACGAGATCCTTAAAAGCAGTGTCCCTGAGAACTGTGGAAGGATTTTTATATGCAAGTGCGATCTTAAAGATATGGTTTTTCTGCCCGATAATTTTGTAGACGGTATTGTTTCAATCTCTGCATTGGAACATAACGACCATGAAGATTTTGAGAAGTGTATGGAGGAAATATTGCGTGTTACAAAACCTGGTGGTCGATTATCTATAACTGTCAGCGCCTCGCAGTCAGATGACTGGTTCCATGAGTCCTCAAAGGGTTGGTGTTACAGCGAGACCAGTCTTAAAAAATTATTCAAGCTATCAGAAGATGTTCCGAGTAATTTTTCACAGAAAGACGAACTTTTCAAGAAACTAAAAGAAGAAAATAACGAGCTGCATAAAAGACTTGCTCCATTTTATTATAAGTCAGGTAGCAACGGCATGCCGTGGGGGAAATGGGACCCGCGGTATCAGCCGGTTGGGGTTGTTGAGGTAAAGCACATTTGAGAAATTATACGATGAATGAGCTTTTAGTCTATATCGACCCAGGCTTTTTAGATAACATTGGGCACTACAGAAATTTTGCAGATAATATTCATGAAGAGGCTCGGAAAAGGGGCGTAAATATCTGGCATTTTGTTAACGGAGACATCTCGGAGGATATAGCTGAAGAATACGGCCTTGATAGAAAGTTTCAATATAAAGCCATCCTGAAGGAAAATGAGTCCTTCCAGATGAGGGGTCTCTCCAGAACGCATAAGTTAGTTAACACTATGGCAATGGAGATCTTCGACAGATTACAGATCATAAGGGGATTTGAGCTTAAGACGGTATTCAATTGCAAAGCGTTATTAAAGCTGGCCGAAAACCTAATTGATAATTACAAAACTAGGGTGCTTAAATCGTTTTCTGTAGTATTAGAGATGATTCTGGACCGTGTCTCAAAAAATAATTACGACAAAATATCAATCTACATGTACACGTCACACCCATTATACTTTCCTGTTTTTGCCAAGCTTTTAAATTTAGAAAGGTACTCCACCTTGAATATTCAAGCCTATCTAGGCCTCTTTTATTTAGACCCAGGGTTTTGTAGAAATGAGTCTGTACCAAAATATGAACGTATGTTGAGATCTATATCGGGGTCAGTAGAAAAATATGATCCAGATCAAAGGGTTAATCTCTGTGCAGATTCAGAAAGAATAGTTTCCTGCTATTCGCCCTACTTCAGGCGTTCGATCAAAGTATTCCCTATTCCTTTAGGGAAGATTGCCGATCATAGCAGGGTCTCCCAGCAACTTAAAAAAAACATAGAAAAGATTATTATCGGATTTTTGGGGTATGCCCATATAAAGCAAGGATACCATCTGGTAAGAGACCTGTATCTGAGGATTGTAAATGCAAAGGGATACTCGCATGTAAATTTTATCATGCGCCATAATACCAATCTGGGGATTGAAGACATGAGTGAGATGGTTGATGAGTTTAAAAAAGAGACGGAACGGATTGTACATTTGATTGGAGATTTGCCAAAAGATAAATATGAGGAGCAGGTTTCTAACTGTGATATTATATTGATGCCCCATTCAAGAGCTGAATACCCTTGTCAAACATCGGGGTTGTTTGTTGATTCTCTAAGAAAACGTAAAGTGGTTGTTGTTCCTGAAGACACATGGATGGCAGATATGATAAAGCAATACGGTTCTGGAGAGATCTTTAAATCCGGCGATATATCGAGTTTTGTTAATGCTGTAAAGAAGGTATGTGACAACTTTCCCCGCTATCACTCCAATACAGAAAGAAATATAGAGGCATTTTCCATGTTCCATACGGCTGAATCCTTATTTGATGCTATGGGAATCGGTCAATGAACAAGCCTCGCTGTTCGTTAATAATCAGATGCTACAATGAAGAATGGCATATAGGACGGTTACTGTCAGGGATACTGGAGCAGACGGTAAAGGACGTGGAAATTATCCTGGTAAATTCGGGCTCAACCGATGCTACACTTTCTATTGCTTCGCGATATCCAGTAAAGATATTATCAATTAATCCGGAGGAATTCTCATTTGGTAGTTCTTTAAACAAGGGCTGCGCCGCCTCGACCGGCGAGTTTATAGTCATAGCGAGCGCTCATGTCTACCCTGTGTACAAGGATTGGCTTGAAAAACTAATCACGCCATTTAATGACCCGGCAGTTGCCCTTGTTTACGGTAAGCAGAGGGGAAATGAAACAGCCAGGTATACTGAGCACCAGATATACAAAAAATGGTACCCCGAACATTCTATAAATCCTCAGAAACACCCGTTTTGCAATAACGCCAACGCTGCAATCCGACGGTCCTTTTGGGATCGTTTACCGTATAATGAGGATCTGACAGGGCTTGAGGATATTGACTGGGCTGAGCGTGTGTCTGAACTTGGTAAAAAGATTGTTTACAGCGCCACGGCAGAGATAATCCATGTTCACAATGAAAGTTATTCCCAGATATATAATCGGTACAAGCGTGAGGCCATGGCGCTTAAGAGAGTTTACCCCCACGAGCGGTTTCACATATGGGATTTTTTAAAACTATTTATAGCAAACGTGGTTACTGATTATTATCATTCATGGAAGGACAGAATGTTTTTTAAGAACATTGTCGGAATACCCCTGTTCAGACTCATGCAGTTCTGGGGTACGTATAGGGGATTTGTGCGGCATGGTTCGGTTTCACAACAGTTAAGAGACCGCTTTTACTATCCGGCCGGTTTAACTCTCAAACAGGATACTTCAGACAAAGAAAAAAGGAGTTATATTGATTATGAGCATCATTGATATCTCGGTAACTTTGTATAAAGGAATGCCGGTTTGGCCCGAGAGTATCGGTATACGTCATAAATGGGTAAAGAGAATAGGAAAAGGTGATATGTCCAATGACTCAACCATTGAATGTGATGTGCATGCTGGTACCCATGTAGAAGCACCGTTACACTATATTGAAGTCGGAGAAAGTGTAGATCTGCTTCCGCTTGACATTTTATGTGGCCCGGTCTTTGTAGCTGATCTGACCAGTGTCGATTCGATAGGGGAGAGGGATCTTTCTGAACTCAGCCTGCCGGATAGTACAGAAAAGATTCTCTTTAAAACCAAAAATTCAGGCCTCTGGAGCAAGGAAGGTTTTAATCCCGACTACGTAGCATTGACCGAGGATGCAGCCGCGTGGATAGTTAAAAATGGCATTATGCTTGCCGGCATCGATTACCTTTCAATACAGCGTTATCATGGTGCACCGAATGTCCACCGCATCCTGCTTGAGGCGGGAACAGTTATTTTAGAGGGACTCAATCTGTCAGATGCCATTCCCGGACAATATGAGCTTTTATGTCTGCCTTTGAAACTTATGGGGGCGGAAGGCGCACCGGCCAGAGCGGTCTTAGTACCTTCCATGGAGGTAATGTCTGATGGCAGATAAAATCGTCGCACTTGTGCCCATGCGTCATGAAAGTGACCGCGTGCCCGGGAAAAACTATCGGTCCTTTAATGGCCGCCCATTGTACCATAATATAATCTCGACTCTCCTCGAATGCCGCTTAATATCTGAAATTATGATAGACACTGACAGTGCATTTATTCAGAAAGATGCGGCTAAGAAATTTCCCGGAGTTCGCGTCATTGAGCGGCCTGAACATCTCAGGGCAGGCAGTATACCAATGAATGAGGTCCTTCTGTACGACGTCACCCAGACAGATGCTGACTGGTATCTTCAGACCCACAGCACCAATCCTCTGTTGAGGCCGGAAACCATTACGTCGGCCATCAATACTTTCTTAAGCAAACTGCCATCCTATGACTCTCTTTTTTCAGTCAGCCGCTTACAAAGCCGCCTCTGGAGCGCGGAAACAGGGCCTTTAAATCACAATCCAGATGAACTGCTTCGCACACAGGATTTGCCCCCTGTGTTTGAAGAAAACTCGAACATATATATCTTTAACCGGGAAAATCTTGAATCAGGGCGTAACCGCATTGGAAACAGGCCCCTTATGTTCGAAATTAACAGGCTCGAAGCCCTTGATATTGACGAAGAACTCGATTTTCTTATGGCAGAGTTCCTGTATAAACAGATGCGAAAGGAGCGTAAATAATGGGATTTAAGGTTTTGGTTTCCGCACCCTATATGCAGCCTCTTCCTAAAAAATATCGAAAAATTCTTGAGGAAAATGATATTGAAATTATTACCCCTCCTGTTAAAGAGAGACTATCTGAAGAGGAGCTTTTAAAACTTATTGAAGATATTGACGGTGTAATATCAGGAGATGACGAATTCACGGACCGTGTTTTTAAGGCCGCGCATAAACTTAAGGTTATATCAAAATGGGGAACAGGCATGGATTCAATAGACAAAAAAGCGGCCAGCGCCAGAGGTGTGGCAATACGAAATACTCCCGATGCCTTTTCAGTGCCGGTTGCCGATTCAGTAATGGGATACGTTCTCTGTTTTGCAAGAAAACTGCTGTGGATGAATGAGAATATGCAGGCAGGCAGGTGGGAGAAGATACCCGGAACTTCGCTTGCGGAATGCACGCTTGGAATTATCGGTGTGGGTAATGTGGGCAGGGCAGTAGCCCTGAGAGCTGCTGCATTCGGCATGCGCCTGTTAGGCAATGATATCGTGGAAATACCAAAAGCTTTTATCGCGGAAAACCGTGTTGAAATGATGTCAAAAGAGGATCTTTTGAAAAATGCGGATTATGTGACTGTATGTTGTGACCTGAATCCAACAAGTTATCATATCATGGGGCAAAAGGAATTTGAGCTTATGAAACCGTCTGCTTATCTTATAAATACCGCAAGAGGACCACTAGTAAATGAAGCTGAACTTATTGAGGCCCTTCAGGCAAAGAACATAGCCGGTGCTGCACTTGACGTCTTTGAAGTCGAACCTCTGCCTGAGAATAGCCCACTCAGAAGATTAAACAACGTCTTGCTTGCGCCTCATAACTCCAACTCCAGCCCCTTAGCATGGGAAAAGGTTCATAAAAACACCGTTAAGAATTTGCTTGAGGAACTGCAAAAGGAGAAAAAATGAATAAAACAGCTCTAATTACCGGTGTATCAGGCGGAATCGGCAGAGCCGCTGCCAAAGCCTTTATTAATGCTGGCTGGACGGTGGCAGGCATTGATATACAGGATATGAGCAAACCTGTCGACAAAATCCATTTCATCAAGGGAGATGTCTCCGTTGAGGATTCAGCAGAAAAGATATTCAATAAAGCCGGAAAAATCTTAGGCAGGCTGGACGTTCTTGTTAATAATGCCGCCGTGCAGATATGTAAGCCTGTTATTGATATGAAGACGGATGAATGGGACTCGGTAATAGGCTCTAATCTGAACTCTATATATCTGGCTCTCCGCTATTCATACAGGTTTTTGCGAAAGCCCGGAGGGTCTATTGTCAATGTGGGTTCTGTTCATGCTTTAGCGACTTCAAAAAACATCTCTGCTTACGCGGCAAGCAAAGGCGGCGCCCTGTCCTTTACAAGGGCGCTTGCGGTTGAACTGGCCGACGACGGAATTCGCGTAAATATGGTGCTTCCAGGATCTGTGGATACAAATATGCTTAGAACGGGTCTGAAGCGCGGTCATATCAAAGGCAGCGGCCATGATGATATGTTAACGGAACTGGGCAGGAGAACACCGCTTGGACGCATAGGAAAGCCGGAGGAAATAGCACAGTCGATACTGTTCCTGGCGGATAATGACAGGTCCTCTTTTATAACCGGAGAGGCGATCGTTGTCGATGGCGGTGCACTAGCCAGGTTGAGCACAGAATGAAAAAAAATCCTTCCAATATTTTAAATGCCGGTAAAAGAGCTATAGGAAGACAGCTTTGGAATTATTACGCAGCTGCAGCTTATCACAGATGATGTTTTCATTTTGCGAGATTTCGAAGGAAAGAACCTATTAGATGGGCAAAATGGCTAAAATCAACGTTTAAAGCGGAAATGAACACAATTAAGACAGCAGCAAAAAAAATACTCCGACCGATATTGAAAGAGGCTGCCTTTGAGCTGATAGCAGGCAGATATGGCGACATTGAGACTCTCGCCAAGTGTATGGTAAGCCATACGTTCTGGGGAAGTATGCGAAGACTCAGAACATTCAAAGATAAACATAAAGGCGGGCGCTGCTTTATTATCGGGAACGGGCCCAGCCTGAACAAACTGGACCTGACACTCCTTAAAAACGAGATCACTTTCGGTCTTAACCGCATCTATCTGCTGTTTGACAGGGTGGGTTTCATTACTACGTATTATGTTTCAGTTAATGAATTAGTAATTGAGCAAAGCGCTGACGAAATTGAAAAACTGAACTGCCCAAAATTTATCGGGTGGAACGCAAGACGCCACCTGCGTTTTACATCGGACACGGTGTTTCTCCCGAGCAGGAGCAGTCCCAAATTCTGCCGTGACATACGCACACAGGGGATATGGGAGGGTGCAACAGTTACCTATGTCGCCATGCAGTTGGCGTTTTATATGGGTTTTTCTGAAGTAATACTTATAGGGGTTGACCACAATTATACAACCTCAGGAGAGCCACACAAACTAGTAATATCTGAAGACAAAGACCCCAATCATTTTGACCCGGATTACTTTGGAAAAGGCTTCAGGTGGAATCTTCCGGACCTGATCATGTCTGAAAAGGCTTATGCCATGGCAAAAAAGGCATATCTTGACTCAGGACGGAAAATCCTTGATGCTACTGTAGACGGCAGGCTCACAATATTTCCTAAAGTCAGGTACGAGGAGATTATTTCGAACCGGGCTGTAAAAAAATAACATGTGCCGGGAGCCGGTGAATTGTTTTTTTACCAATAACAAAACCTTCTTGATAAAACCAGTTCAATGAAGATATCCATTGTCACGCCAACAAAATATTCTGAAAGATTCATCCTTGAAACCCTTCAGAGTATCTCTATCCGGAGTTATTAATTTAATTGCATATAAATCTACAAAATAACAAACCCCTTGTCTCCATCATAACCCCCTCTTATAACCAGGGGAGGTTTATTGAGGAGGCCATACAGAGCGTTTTAAAGCAGGACTACCCAAACATCGAGTACATAGTTATAGATGGCGGTTCTACGGATAATACTGTTGAGATAATCAAAAAATGAATGCGTAAAATAACTTTAACAGAACTTTATCGAGGTTTTCTAAGGAAAGTGCTGAGAAACACCTTTGGTTTCTGGCAGTTTTTAGGATTCCATATTTCACCTAATCATTTCTATCAACCGATTTCCGGATACAAGGACTTTGAAAAGTGATATATGGGATCAGGACTCAGTGTTGGCCGGCCTCAATATACAGGCTGAAAAATATCTCAAACTGCTTAACACATTTTTTTCGTTTACTTGACAGCATGATAGAAATATGGTATGTTCAAATTATGAACGTTCAAAATCTGAACGATAAAAAACCTGAAAATCAAGATGGTTACAAGTCGTTTACAGATGAAGGAGAACAGGATGTCCGATAGAATTACGGTTTACAGCCCTGACAAAATGATAAGGACAGGCCTGATTGCAAGCTGGAAAGAACTGTTTGAGAGTCTTGTAAGGAGCAGGGAATTGATCTGGAGGCTTTTTCTCAGGGACTTTAGCGCCAAATACAAACAATCTATTCTCGGATTGCTCTGGGCAGTCTTGAATCCCATGATAACAGTTGGGATATTTGTTTTTCTGAATAAATCAGGGGTATTTAATCTTGGGAAGATAGATGTGCCTTATCCAGCCTTTGCACTGGTAGGACTTACAGTGTGGGCGTTATTTTCAACAGGCCTTACTGTCAGCAGTAACAGTATTGTTTCTGCCGGGGCAATGGTCACTAAGATAAACTTCGCGAAATCAAGCCTTGTAATAGCCGCAATGGGGCAGTCTGTTATTGAATTTACGGTCCGTCTATGTCTTATGATAATAGTGTTTATAATCTATGGCGTTATTCCAGCCTGGACAGCGGTTTTTTTGCCTTTTGCCGCTATTCCTGTGTTCCTGCTGACATTAGGAATGGGTTTCTTCCTGTCACTTCTTACAGGTGTTTTCAGGGATACTGTGCATGTTGTAGTTCTATTTACAACCTTTTTGTTGTTCCTTATGCCTGTTCTTTATCAGACACCGGACTCAGGGCTGTTTGCAACTGTAAATGCTTTTAATCCATTAAGTCATTTGATAATAGGCTTCAGGGACCTTGTATTTCTGGGAGAACTATCAAGCCCGGTAGGATATTGGGGCTCGTGTCTATTTTCAGTGGGAGTTTTTTTGTTCTTCTGGAGATTTTTTCAGATAGTCGAGCCGAAGATCGCGGAAAGGATTTAGAGACCGAGAATAGTCGAGTAGTTAAGTGGTCAAATAGTTGAGTAGTCAAGTAGTTAAATGGTTAAGTGGTTGAGTAGTAGCCACTTACTGAACAACTAAACGCATTTAGGGAGGAAAAATGAGTGACACAAAATCTACATTTGAGGATTTGGAAATTTGGCAGTTGGCCAGGAATTTCAGAAAAGAAATATCGACTCTCGTTAAGACCTTCCCTTCCGAAGAAAAATACAGGCTAACCGATCAAATGATACGATCATCGAGATCTGTAACTGCTAACATTGCAGAAGGATATGGACGGTATCATTTTCAGGAGAACATTCAGTTCTGCCGCTAGTCCAGAGGGAGCCTTTACGAAACAATTGACCATCTAACCGTAGCTCTTGATGAAGGCTACATTAAAAATGTTGCATTTGATGATTTTAAAAAGAAAGTTTTTGTAATAATCAGGAAGCTTAACGGGTATATAAAGTATCTGGAGTCAAGAAAATTAAATGTCTAACTGGGGGGATAATTGACTGGTTGAGTGGCCGAGTGGACAAATAATCAAGTAGTTAAATGGTAGAGTGGTTAAGTTGGAACTACTGAACGACTCAACGACTTAACGCCTAAACCACTTAACGGTATTTATCATGAACGACATAGTGATAAAAGTAGAAAATGTATCAAAGAAATTCTGCAGGAGCATTAAACATGTAATGCTCTACGGCGCCAAAGATATTGCAAAGAATGCAATGGGGCTGAGTTCAAATCCCGGGAAACTTCGTGAAGGTGAAATCTGGGCGGTTGACGATGTGAGTTTTGAGCTTAAAAGGGGGGAAACCCTTGGAATAATCGGATCTAACGGCTCTGGTAAAAGCACTATCCTTAAAATGCTTAACGGAATCTATATGCCGGACAAGGGAAAGATCGAGATTAAGGGTAAGGTGGGCGCTTTGATAGAGGTAGGAGCAGGCTTTCATACCATGCTTAATGGAAGGGAAAATATTTATGTCAACGGCGCTATCCTTGGTATGAGCAAGAAGGAAATTGACAGGAAGTTCGACGAGATAGTGGAGTTTGCCGACATCGGTGATTTTATAGACGCGCCGGTTAAGCATTACTCAAGCGGTATGGTAGTAAGATTGGGTTTTGCGATTGCATCACACTGCGAGCCTGAGATTTTGCTAGTGGATGAAGTTTTAAGTGTGGGTGATCTGTCATTTGCTATGAAAGCGCGCAAGAAAATAGCGGAATATATGAGTAAAGGAGGAACCACAATATTTGTGTCACATAACTTGCAGGCTGTCAAGAATATATGTTCCAAAGTCACATGGTTAAGTTATGGAACCATTAAGGATTATGGTAATACTTTGGAAATTACTTCTGCATACGAAGATAATGTCGTGCTGAATCAAAAAAGTGGTGAAAAGGGACTTAGAATCAATAATGATCCTGACGCTAAAATAACAGAAGTAGAATTCTTAAACAAGGATAATAGAAAGTGTGAAACCTTTTATAATGGTGATTATTTTAGACTGCGAATACATTTTGACTGTAAAAGATTAGTTAACAAACCGATTTTTACGGTTACTATATATAATTTGGAAGGTCTGGCAGTTAGCTCAAGTTATTCAAATTTTGATGGATATGAGCTGTTACCATTATCCGATAAAGGTTATATTGATTTTTGCGTCGAGAGATTGTCTTTCAAACCAGCAAAGTATATTTGTACCGTCACCCTATCAGAGGACAAGGTTGCTAATAGCCTAGATAGGCATGAAAAAAGCTATAATTTTGCTGTTTTGGGTGGTTCTTTTACTCAAGGGTTAGTAAATCTGTTTCCTGAATGGCAACATAACCTAAATAAATAGGATCTTGTCATCCATTACTGGATGATTTAGTGCAATTGAATTTATGGAACCATATAGGAGTTCTCTCATGAATGTAGCTTTGGGGAATATAGATGGTGACAAAGCGCTTGAACCAATATATGTAGTTGGATTTCCAAAATCTGGAAATACATGGTTAGTAAGGCTCCTGGCCGATGTATTGCGAGCTCCCGTCCGTTCTGGTGTTATGAAAGGGGGGGTGGAGATTGCTTCAGATATCAATAAGGAATTGTCCCTGTCAATAGAAGATGCGCTATACGAAATTCAAAAAATACACTTTTTGCCTCCATTCTTTTTTAAAGAGATCGAGGAGGAACCTAAGCAAATAGTTTACATCTATCGAGATATTCGAGACGTTGCTGTTTCGGCATTCTTCTACTTTAGGTATAAGGGCAATGAAGACGATGTACGAACCGCAAGCTTTTCATCTGTTATTTCGCGTACCCCTCGATCCGCTTTCGGTTATTACCATAATCGTATACGAATGCTACATTATGTGAAGTTACTATGTATGAATGGTCTTAATGGACATGAAAAAGAATTCGGCACGTGGAGCCAGCACCTTGCCGAATGGCGCGATGTAAGCAAACGATCTAATGTGAACATGGCGTTTATTTCCTATGAGCAGCTATTGAATGATACGGCTTCTGCTATTTCATTAATTATCAATCAGTTAAATCTACCCAATCAGTTTATCGAGAGAATACAAGGTGCCGTTGCACGTCAATCACTTAAAACGCAAAAAAGAAATTTGCAAAAACGCCCAGATAATGCCGAGATTACATTTGGGAAGGAGTTTAATCTGAATTTTTTGCGAAAAGGAGTTTCCGGTGACTGGAAGAATTTTTTATCACAACGAATGGGGCGGATTATACATAAATACCATGGCAAGATGCTGTTTGAGCTCGGGTATGAATCTGATCCACACTGGTATGAGAAAATTAAGCCTAATAATAATATTCTGTAACAAGAAGGACTGATTCGAGTACGAGGTGGCTTGATAGGAGACTGACTATATGTTTTTCCCCGAAAAAATAAAGTCTATTAAAAAAAACGATTATGTGTTGGAAATAGGTCCGGAATGAGATTAGTAAATTATTACAAAATTATAATGAAATATATTCGTCTGATAGTTGAAATTAAACCGCTAAATTTCCCAAAACTACTAAATTTTCACTCATCATATAAAAAATATAAGAGTTTGACCAACACAGGCGAATTAAGTGCTTTGGATTTATACCCCTGTATCAGTGATGATACGCCTACAACTCCTTTTGATGCGCACTATTTTTATCAGGGGGTATGGGCATTCAACCGGATAAAGGAAAGCGGTGTTAAAGATCACGTTGACGTTGGATCTGAAATTAGATGGGTCGGCCTCTTAAGTGCAATTGCGAACGTTACTTTCATTGACATTAGAACATTTAAAATCGATATCAAGAATTTAGTGGTCAAGAAGGGCTCTCTGTTAGAAATGCCTTTTGAAAGTAATTCCTTAGATTCGTTGTCTTGCATGCATGTAGCGGAACATGTAGGTCTTGGGAGATATGGCGACGCTCTTGATCCAGACGGGACAAAGAAAGCGTGCAAAGAACTAACCCGTATTCTTGCGATAGACGGGAATTTATTCTTTTCGCTCCCGGTTGGAAAGCAAAAAACATGTTTTAATGCGCACCGGATCCATTCACCTCAGACCATTATTGATTATTTTATGGGGCTTAAGCTGATTGAGTTATCAGGGGTAACAGACTCAGGCCGATTTATAGAAAACATTGATATGGACATTTTGGAAAACTCAAATTATGCATGCGGTTTATTCCGGTTTAAAAAAGAAGCCTGAGGGAACCTGGAATGATGAATAAGTTAAAGATACTATTATTAACAGTGGGTCACGTTAACTATAACTGTGATATTAATTTTTTTGAACCGATGAAGGACATGGGTCAGCATGTAATCAGATACAACTATCTCGAACGTCTGGAAAAGGTAGGTCGCAGGAAAATGAACAGGGAAGTTCTGGAATTAGCAAGGACAGAGTATCCTGATTATATTTTCTATATTACCTATAGATATGAGATTACAAAAGGGACATTAAAGAAATTAAAAAATGACCGATTTAAAGTTGTTGGTTGGTTTTCTGATGATCACTGGCGTTTTGATGATTATTCCAAAGATATCGCTAAATACATGTTTTGTTCAATTACTACTGACAAGGATGCGCTTAACAAGTACAGATCAAGCAATTTAAATGTAATAAAATCACAGTGGGCTTCGAACTCAAGGTATTACCTACCGGTTGAATCTAATGAGAAATATGACGTAACATTTGTGGGACAAAAATATCCTCCCAGAGGGGAAATTATAAATTTCCTTCAAAATCATGACGTGCCAATAAGAACATTCGGAAGGGATTGGAATAACTTTGTTTCTAATGAGGAACTCGTGTCCATTTTCAGTAACAGCAGGATCAACCTGAATATTAGCGCAAGTTCTCAGGATATAAACGTAAAGCAGATAAAAGGCAGGGTATTTGAGGTTCCAATGAGCAGCGGTTTTTTGTTAACAGATTATGCTGAGGGATTAGAAGATTATTTTGAAATCGGCAAAGAGATTGTTTGCTATGAGGATGAACATGATCTGCTTTCTAAAATAAAGTATTACCTTGAGCATGATGAAGAAAGGGCAGAGATCGCAAGGAATGGCTATAAAGCTGCTCTTGAACGTAATACATGGGAAAGGCGCTTTGATGATATTTTTGGAAAACTGGATAGTACGGAATGGAAGGAAGCAAAAAATGATGGGTTAATTGCTAGGCTCAAAAATGTTTTATTCAGCGTCCTGAAAATTAAGGCGCAGGACTATGATAAAAAGTTTTATGAGTTTTGCGTTAATAAGTATGGGGCGTTTGCTGAAGAATTAATCCCAGTTCTGATTGACATGTATGATCCTGCATCTGTAGTTGATGTCGGATGTGGTGCGGCGATGTATTTAGCAGCTTTTCACAAAAGAGGAGTTAAAGTAAAGGGATATGAGGGAAGCCAAGCAGCTTTAAAATACGGCCTTCTGTCTCCCGAGCATATAGAACTGTATGATCTGAAAAATGGGTTGCAATCTTATACACGATATGATCTATGCCTGTGTATTGAGGTTGCGGAACACATCCCGCTTGAAAAAACAGATATTTTAGTGAAATCGCTTTGTAATCTGAGCGATCGCATTATTTTTACCGCAGCCCAACTAGGCCAGGGCGGCCTGAACCATATAAACGAACAACCACCA